>Ga0209676_1000360_pt1 | contig 86307 bp, 76 predicted proteins | sample AraplaCvi_mLB_r2_FD_184282 | JGI IMG/M metagenome (GOLD analysis project Ga0209676, IMG submission 184282) | Arabidopsis root microbial communities from North Carolina, USA - plate scrape MF_Cvi_mLB_r2 (SPAdes) (version 2) | ecosystem: Host-associated > Plants > Roots > Endosphere | place: USA...
CGAAAATTCCCGTCGGGACTGCGCACCCGCCGCGCAGCGGCGGGCGGACCGCCGGGGTGTGTTTCTTTTGCCTACTTTTCTTTGCACAAGCAAAGAAAAGTAGGGCCCCCGCGGCCAGCGGCGCCATACATGGACACTCAGAGCGCCGCACGGAGGCCATGAACCCAATGCGCTCATACCCCCATGTGCGTGCCGCGCTCATGCCAGTTGCAGCCCGCCTCCTCGCCGGGCAGGTGAAAGGGCCTCGGGAACCGCGTGTAAAATCGCCCCGATGAGCTTTCCCGTCCGCGCCATCACCCTCGACCTCGACGACACCCTGTGGCCGTTCGCCCCCATCGGCGCCCGGATCGAACGCGTGCTCGACGACTGGCTGCGCGAACACAGCCCCGCCACCGCCGCCATGTTCCCCGTCGAACGCATGCGCGCCGTCCGCGACACCGTGTTCGCGGCCCATCCCCAGCACAAGCACGACCTCAGCCTGCTGCGCCGGATGACCATCGAGCATGCCCTGCGCGAGAGCGGCGCCGACCTGGCCCTGCTCGAACCCGCGTACGAAACCTTCTACGCCGCCCGCAACCAGGTCGACTACTACCCCGACGCGCTGGACGCCCTACACCGCATCGCCGCCCGCCTGCCCGTGGCCGCCGTCACCAACGGCAACGCCGACCTGCAGCGGATCGGCCTGGGCCACCTGTTCGCCCACCAGATCCACTCGCGCGAACACGGCGCGGCCAAGCCCGAGGCCAGCATCTTCCACGCCGCCTGCCGCCTGCTGGACGTGCCGCCGGCCGAGGTGCTGCACGTGGGCGACCACATCGAAATGGACGTGCTCGGCGCCGCGCGCGCGGGCCTGCGCAGCTGCTGGATCAACCGGCCTGAAGACTACGACGGCCGACCACAAGTGTGGACCGACGCCACGCTGCGTCCCGATCTCGAATTCGCCACTCTCACCGCGCTGGCCGACTGGCTGGACGCGCATCCCTCTTTCGCCACGGAACACGCTGCCGCATGAGCGCTGCCCTCGCCTATACCGATGCCTCCACCACCGCCCGCGCGCTGCACGTGCTGGACCGCACGCAGCTGGCCGGCTGGCGTGCCACGCAGTCGCCCGCCGTGAATGCATGGATCGACGCGCAGGGGTTCGCCGCCGGCGCGGGTTCGCTGCTGCTGCTGCCGGGCGAGGAGGGTCTCGCCGGTGCCGTCATCGGCATCGGCGATGCGCTGGACCCGTACGCGTATGCGCACGCGCCGTTCGGCCTGCCGGCCGGCGACTGGCAACTGGCCACCGACCTGCCGGCCGAGGCGCGCACCGCGCTGCAGCTCGGTTGGGGCCTGGGCAGCTACAAGTTCGACCGCTACAAGCAGCCCGCGCGCAAGCCCGCGCGCCTGGTGCTGCCGCAGGCCGATGCCGAAGCGCTCGACCTGCTGGCCGCCAGCCTGCAGGTGCGCGACCTGGTCAACACGCCCACCGAGCACATGGGCCCCGACGATCTCGAGGCCGCCGTGCGCGACCTGGCCGCCACCCACGGTGGCGAGGTCGAGGTGATCGCCGGCGACGCGCTGCTCACCCAGAACTTTCCCGCCATCCATGCGGTGGGCCGCGCCTCGCACCGCGCGCCGCGCCTGATCGCGCTGCGCTGGGGCGACGCCGCCGCACCGCACGTCGCGGTGGTCGGCAAGGGCGTGTGCTTCGACACCGGCGGCCTGGACATCAAGCCGGCCGACGGCATGCGCAACATGAAGAAAGACATGGGCGGCGCCGCGCACGCGATCGCACTCGCGCGCCTGGTGATGGCGCGCCAGCTGCCGGTGCGGCTGACCCTGCTGGTGCCGGCGGTGGAGAACAGCATCGGACCGAACGCGTTCCGCCCCGGCGAAGTCATCGCCACCCGCAAGGGCGTCAGCGTGGAGATCGACAACACCGATGCCGAAGGCCGCGTGATCCTCTGCGATGCGCTGACCTATGCAGGCGAGCAGTCGCCGGAGCTGCTGCTCGACTTCGCCACGCTCACCGGTGCCGCTCGGATCGCGCTGGGCCCGGACCTGCCGGCGCTGTTCGCCAACAACGACAGTGTGGCCAACGACTGGATCGCCGCCGGTGAACGCATGCGCGACCCGGTGTGGCGGATGCCACTGTGGCGCCCCTACCTGCGCTATCTCACCAGCGGCATCGCCGACCTGGCAAACGCGGGCTCGCGCATGGCCGGTGCCGTCACCGCGGCGCTGTATCTGGAGCGCTTCGTGCCGGACGGCTTGCCGTGGGCGCACCTGGATGTCTACGCGTGGAACGACAGCGACCGCGCCGGTCGCCCGGCCGGTGGCGAAGCGCTCGCACTGCGCAGCGCCTACGCGATGCTGAAGGCGCGTTACGGCGCCACGGCCTGAACCACGGCGACATCGGTCGCCGCGATCTCCACCCGGTTGCGGCCCGCGTGCTTGGCGCGGTACAGCGCCACGTCGGCCTGCCGCAGCAGCGTTTCGCCGAGCCCGCCGTGCTGCGGGAACATGGCCACGCCGATCGACACGGTCACGTGCGGCAGCTCCTGGCCCAGGTGCATCACCCGCATGCCTTCCACGCCGGCGCGGATCGCTTCGGCGCGCGCCTGCACGGTGATCGGATCGGCTTCAGGCAGGATCAGGGTGAACTCTTCCCCGCCGTAACGGCAGGCGATGTCCTCGTCGCGCGACAGGGCCTGCAGCAGGCGCCCGAACTCGGCCAGCAACGCGTCGCCACCGGCGTGGCCGTGCACGTCGTTGAAGCGCTTGAAGTGGTCCAGGTCCAGCATCATCAGGCCCAGCGGCATGTGCCGGCGCTCGCAGCGCGCCAGTTCGCGCGCCAGCGACTCTTCCAGGTAGCGGCGGTTGAACAGCCCCGTCAGCGGTTCGCGGATGGACTGCACGCGCAGGCGCGACTGCAGCTCAAGGCTCGACAGCGCCATCGACAGTTGCTCGGCCGCGGTCTTCACCAGGTCCATGCGGACGAGGAAAGCGTCGTCGTGGCCCGACAGGTACAGCAGGCCCAGCTGGCTGCCCTGCGCGATCAGCGGCACGCACACGTAGGTGGGCGTGGCGTCGAGCGACGGCGTGGTCACGTGCGCGCACGGCAGCAGTTCGTGGTGCGCGCGGTGCACATGCGGTTGGCCGCGGCGTAACGCCCAGCAGTCCTGCAGCGGGAACATCGCCGGGCCGTTGAGCGCGTGCTCGCCCCAGTGCGCGACTTCCTCGGCATAGTCCTGCGAGGCACGCACGCGGTACAGCGTGCCACCCGCTTCCGGCAGCAGGCGCGAGAAGTACTGGGTGGCCAGGCCGACGGCTTCTTCCACACTCACGCAGCTCTGCAGCATGCCGCCGTAACGGCTCAGTTCGTTGAGGTCGGCGCCCTGCCGCTCCAGTGTGTCGATGTTGTCGAGCAGCTGTGCGCGCGCCTCGTCGCCGGCGTCCTCGGCGCGGGCACGCCGGCGGATCTCGCCGACCAGCAGGACGTACACCACGCCGATGATCGCCAGGCCCAGCGGGATCCCGAGCAGCGCGAGCACGCGCAACAGCAGGGCGCTGTTGCGGCTGGACTCCGCGCGCTGCACCAGCAGCTGCCGCTCGTTGGCGACCAGTTGCCGCGCCTGCGCGCGCAGCGCGCCGGAGGTGCGGCGCACCTCTTGGCCGATGGAGCGCTGCGCCGACGGCAGGCCGCCGGTGGCGTAGTTGCCCAGCGTGGCGTCCATCTGTCCGAGCCGGCGCTCGATCTCGAGCTTCCACGCCAATGTCAGTCGGCTCTGGTCGGGGTTGTCGCGGACCAGCTGCTGCAGTTGGGCGAGCAATTCGGGCAGCTCGCCGCGGCTGCGCCGGTAGTCGGCGAGGTAGTCGACGTCGGCGGTGAGCAGGTAGCCGCGCTGCGCGGACTCGCCATCGCGCAGGTGTGCCTCGATGGCGCCGACCAGGGCGATCACTTCGTTGGTGTGCGAGACCCGATTGGCGTCGCCGATGAAGCGCTGCGCGCCCAGCACGACACCGACGCCGATGACCACGAAGATCGCGGCGGCGGCGAGCAGGCCGATACGGTTGGCGTGGGGGCGGCGCAGGGGCATGCCGGTCCGGAGCGCGGGGGTCAGGCGGAGCCTAGGCGGCCATGTGGGCAAGGACAACCCGGCGCACACCGGAACTGCCAACCACGGCACATCTTGGCGGCGCTACAGCCAGCCGCGCTGGCGCGCGAGGCGGTAGGCCTCGATGCGGTTGGCCACGCCGAGCTTGCCGATCGCTTCGGACAGGTAGTTGCGCACCGTGCCCTGCGAGAGATTCAGCTGTTTGGCGATGTCGCCGGCGGATTGGCCTTCGCCGGCCAGCCGCAGCACCTGGCGCTCGCGGTCATTGAGCGGATCGGCCTCCGACCACGCTTCCACCGCCAGTTGCGGATCGATCGCGCGGCCGCCGCGGTGGACCTTGCGCAGTGCCTCGGCGAGGTCTTCCGCGGGCGCGTCCTTCAACAGATAGCCGGATACGCCGGCCTCCAGCGCGCGACGCAGGAAGCCGCTGCGCGCGAACGTGGTGACGATGACCACCTTGCACGGCAGCTCGTGACGCTGGATGCGTTGCGCGAGTTCCAGCCCGGTCAGGCCGGGCATTTCGATGTCGGTGACCAGCAGGTCCGGCGAAAGCCGCTGCAGTTCGCGCCACGCGGTCTCGCCATCGGCCGCGCTGCCGACGACCTCGATGTCGCTTTCCATGCCGAGCAGCGCGGTCAGCGCGCCACGCACCATGGCCTGGTCTTCGGCGAGCAGCACGCGGATCATTGGTGGGCCGGGAAGGAAAGATCGGATGACACGCTAGCAAATCGTGTCGAAGAAGTGGACCGCTCTTGTAGGAGCGACGCAAGTCGCGACCGCATGCCTTGCGGGCCTATAGACAACAGCAGGCCGTGGGCTCGCATGGCATGGATGCCGAGGTCGATGGATGTTCTGGCCGTGCGGTCGCGACTTACGTCGCTCCTACAGAGGTTGTCTCGTGGGTCGCCAGTACCTCGCCTGCCGACGGCAGCGGCAGCACGATCTCCACGCAGGTGCCCTGCCGCAGCGTGGAATCGATGCGCAGGCGGCCGCCGCGCGCTTCCACGCGCTCGCGCATGCCGGCCAGGCCGTTGCCCGGCACGCCGGCACTGCCCACGCCGTTGTCGCGGACACGCAGCGTGACGTGCTCCGGCGTGGACGCCAGCACGACCTCCGCCAGACTGGCGCGGGCGTGGCGTTGGATGTTGGTGACCGCCTCGCGCAGGCTCAGCGCGAGCACGGTCTCCAGATCGGCGGGCAACGCGACCTCCTGCGCTTCGTAGCGCAGGGTGACGCCGTCCGATTCCAGCAGCAGGCGCGCGGATGCCAGTTCGGCCGCCAGCCCGGCCGCGCGGATGCCGGTCACCGCGCGGCGCACCTGCGCCAAGGCATCGCGGGCGACACGGCTGACTTCGTTGATCTCGTTGCGTGCGGCCTGCGGATCACGGTCGATCAGGCGGCCCGCGAGATCGGACTTCAGCGCCACCAGCGAGAGCGTATGGCCGAGCAGGTCGTGCAGGTCGCGGCCGATGCGCTCGCGTTCGGCCAGTGCGGCCAGCCGGCGGACTTCCTCGTGCGAGAGCTTCAGTTCGGCGCGCTTGCGCACGGTCTCCGACTGGAAGTAGTTGCCGGTGAACACCGCCACCGAGACGATCGCCGTCACCACCGGCACGAACACCGGGAACCCCAGCCACGCCGCCATGCCGCAGTAGCCGATGATCAGCACGGCGAAGACTTCCAGCCGGATCCACATCGAGCCCGGCAGCAGCGCGACGAAGGCGGCCGCGTAGATGACGTAGGTGTTGGAGAACGCATTGAACGGCATCAGCCCGTAGCCGAGCGCCGCGATGCCCAGCGTGCACAGCACGCGCGTCATCGCACTGGCGCGGTAGGCCAGGAAGTACATCGGCAGGAACACCGCGATCGACAGCAGCGTCGGCCACAGGTACCAGCGCACGCCGTCGCCCCAGTCGGCATTGGACGGCACCAGCACCGGCACGAACAGGAACACCAGGTAGCCCAGCAGGAAGATGGGCATCCAGCCCAGGCCGAGCGCTTCGGGCACGAGGCGGTCGCGCAAGCGCGTCAGCGAGGCCAGCAGGGACGACGAAGCATGTTTCATGGACGACTCCTTGCGTCGGCGTGCCGGTTCACTGCACCAGGCGGCGACGCGCCAGCACGAAGAACACCGCGGTGATGACGGCCAGCACGGCCACGTGCAGCCCCAGCGGACGCCCGGCGCCCACGCCGACGGCCTGCTGCGCGACCTGCGCCAGATGATACGCCGGCCATGCGGGCGCCAGCGTCTGCAGGAGCTTCGGCAGCATCGCCAGCGGCACCCACAGGCCCGACAGGAAGGCCATCGGCAGGTAGATCAGGTTGATCAGCGCCGGCGCGCCACGTCCGCCGACCAGCGTGCCCAGCCACAGGCCAAGCGCACTGAAAGGCAGCACGCCGACCAGGCACGTCACCACCCATGCGGTCCATTGCGCGGCCGACAGCTGCACCTGCGCCACGCCGGCCGCGAGCGCGGCGAGCAGCAGCAGGATGATCGCGGCGAACAGCAGCGCCATCGCCATCTTCGCGACGAGGTACGCGCCCGGCGGCATCGGCTGCGCGCGCTTCAGCGTCAACAGGCCCTGTTCGCGATCCAGCGCGACGGTCACGCCGAAGCCGAACAGCGCCACGCCGATCACCCCGAACACGCCGTAGCCGGCCAGCATGTAGTGCGCGGCCATCGGCCCGCCCTTGCCGCCGAGCAGCACGCCGAACAACAGGTAGAACACCGGCGGGAACAACAGGCACGGCAGCGAGAACGAGGGCGTGCGCAGCAGGCGGAGGAATTCGTACCGCGCTTCCAGCAGGTAGGCGCGCGTGGACGAGAACGGAACTGCGGCGATGGCGTCCATCAGGCGGCTTCCTGCAGGTCGGGGGTGGTGGCATCGCGCGTCAGTGCGAGGAAGGCGTCCGCCAGCCCGGCGCGCTGCACTTCCAGCTCGGTGAGCGCAGGGTCTTCGGCCAGCAGGCGACGGACGATGGGCTCGGCGATGTCGGCGACGATGTCCAGGTGCTCGCCATCTTGCTGGGCCAACTGCACGCCCGGCCAGCCCTGCACCAGCGCCGCCGGCAACGTGGTGATGCAGCGGATGCGCCGCTGCGCGACGTGCGCGCGGATCTGGGCGACGCTGCCCTCGGCGACGACACGGCCATGGTTGACCACCACGACACGGTCGGCCAGCGCTTCGGCCTCTTCCAGGTAATGCGTGGTCAGCAGCACCGCGCAGCCCTGCGCGCTCAGTTCGCGGATCGCTTTCCACAGCGTCTGCCGCGCATCGATGTCCAGGCCGGTGGTGGGTTCGTCGAGGAACAGCAGCTCGGGCCGGCCGCAGACCGCCAGCGCGAACTGCACGCGCCGCTGCTGCCCGCCGGACAGCTGGCCGTAGCGGCGGTCCATCAGGCCGTCCAGCCCGGCCAGCGCCATGCAGTCGGCCACGCTACGCGGTCGCGGGTAATAGCTGCGCGTCAGGTCGATCAGCTCGCGCACCTTCAGCGTGTCGGGCGCCGCCGCCGTCTGCAGCATCACCCCGACGCGGCGGCGCGCGGCCAGGTCCTGCGGCGGCAGGCCGAACAGCTCGGCCTGGCCTGCGTGCGGACGCTGCAGGCCCAGCAGCAGGCTGATCGCGGTGGTCTTGCCGGCGCCGTTGGGGCCGAGCAGCGCGAGCACCTGGCCGGCGGGCAGCGCCAGGTCCAGGCCATCGAGCGCCACCGTGCGGCCATACTGGTGACGCACGCCGCGCAGCCGGGCGAGCGGGTGGGAAGGAGGGGTCGCCATGTCCATGCCGGGGTCTTGTCGGAGGGTGGACACAGCGTGCGCCGCCGCCCCGCCTGTGATCAGTGGCGCCCCTCAGGCGAATCAGGTGACAGTTGTCACTGGGCCGCGCCGTCCACCGCGGCCATGATGCGCACCGTCCCGGCCCCGTCCTCGTCCGGATCCGCCGGTTCCTGCATGAAGTGACTTCCGGCAACTAGGCTTCCGTTACCCTTGCTGGTCACACTTTCCCGCATTCACCGTCTGGATACGCATGAATACGTCTGCTGACCTGCTGAAGGAACTCCGCATCGACCGCAAGGCGCCGCCGCCTGAACCCACGTCGCGCCGCGGCCTGTGGATCACCCTGGCCGTGGTCACGGTGCTGCTGGCGCTCGCCGCGGCGGGCTGGGCGTTCTTCGGGCGTGAGAAGCCGATCGAAGTGCGCACCGCCCCGACCGTGGCGATGGGCAACGGCAGCGCGTCCTCGTCCGTACTGGATGCGTCCGGCTATGTGGTCGCGCGGCGGATGGCCACGGTGTCGGCGAAGATCACCGGCAAGGTGCGCGAAGTCCTGATCGAGGAAGGCATGAAGGTCGAGGCGGGCCAGGTCATGGCCACGCTCGACCCGGTCGATGCCGACGCGAGCCGCGCGCTGTCGCAGGCGCAGGTCGAATCGGCGCGTTCGCAGGTAGCGAACGTACAGGCGCAGCTGACCGAAGCCGAAGCCAATGCACGCCGCCTGTCCTCGCTGGTGCAGCAACAGCTGGTCGCCCGCTCGCAGTACGATCAGGCCGTCGCCACGCGCGACGCCCTGCGTGCACAGATGCAGGCCGCGCAACGCAACGTCACCGTGGCCAGCCGCAGCCTGGCGATTTCCGACAACGGCGTGGACAACACCATCGTCCGCGCGCCGTTCGCCGGCGTGGTGATCGCCAAGGCCGCGCAGCCCGGCGAAATCGTGTCGCCGCTGGCCACCGGCGGCTTCACCCGCACCGGCATCGGCACCATCGTCGACATGGACTCGCTGGAAGTGGAAGTGGAGGTCAACGAGTCCTTCATCGGCCGCGTGCAGCCGAAGATGCCGATCCAGGCCACGCTGAACGCGTATCCCGACTGGCAGATTCCCGGCGAGGTGATCGCCATCATTCCCACCGCCGACCGCAGCAAGGCCACGGTGAAGGTGCGCGTGGCGCTGGACAGCAAGGATGCGCGGATCGTCCCCGACATGGGCGTGCGGGTCAGCTTCCTGGAAGCGGCCAAGCCCCAGCAGGCGGAGCAGCCGAAGGGCGTGCGTGCGCCGGGGGCCGCGGTGGTCGAGCGCGGCGGCGCGCAGGTCGCCTTCGTCGTCGGCGACGAGGACACCGTGGAGCAGCGTTCGCTCAAGGTCGCCGGCAAGCTGGGCGACGACGTGCACGTCACCGAGGGGCTGGCCCCCGGCGAGACCCTCGTGCTGGACCCGCCCGCCGAACTGAAGGACGGTGCCAAGGTCGTGCTGGCCGAAGACACCGAGTAAGCCGCAGGACGCCGCGTGAGGATTGCCTCGCCGCGGCGAATCACCGAACACCCGGCGCCGCCCCACCGGCGCCTGTCGATCCCGGATGACCCCATCCGTCGTCCTGATGGGCGGCCCGTGTCCATCGAGGACGGATTCCGCCCTGTTTGAACCGCAGCATCGCCGTTCGCCTTCCCGTCTCCAACAAGGATCCTGCCGATGTCTTCCCTGGTTTCCATCCGCAACGTCACCAAGACCTACCAGCGCGGCCCCGAGAAGGTGCAGGTGCTGCACGGGATCGATCTGGATATCCCGCACGGCGACTTCGTCGCGCTGATGGGCCCGTCCGGCTCCGGCAAGACCACGCTGCTGAACCTCATCGGCGGCCTGGACACCCCGTCCGGCGGCGAGATCGAGATCGAGGGACAGCGCATCGACCGGATGAACGACGGACAGCTGGCGCAGTGGCGCAGCTCGCACGTCGGCTTCGTGTTCCAGTTTTACAACCTGATGCCGACGCTGACCGCGCAGCGCAATGTCGAACTACCGCTGCTGCTGACCAAGCTCGGCGCGGCGCAGCGCAAACGCAACGCGGAGATCGCGCTGCAGCTGGTCGGCCTGGCCGATCGCGGATCGCACCGTCCCAACGAACTGTCTGGCGGCCAGCAGCAGCGCGTGGCCATCGCCCGCGCCATCGTCTCCGACCCGACCTTCCTGATCTGCGACGAACCCACCGGCGATCTGGACCGCCATTCGGCCGAAGAGATCCTCAACCTGTTGAAGATGCTCAACCGCGAACACGGCAAGACCATCATCATGGTCACGCACGACCCGAAGGCGGCCGAATACGCCACCCATACCATCCATTTGGACAAGGGCGAACTGGTCGACGCCCCGGCCGCCGCGCACTGATCCGGAGACGGACATGAAATATTTCTCGTTGATCTGGTCGGCGCTGTTCCGCAGCAAGACGCGGACGTCGCTGACGCTGTTGTCGGTGGTCGCGGCCTTCCTGCTGTTCGGGCTGCTCGACTCGGTGCGCGTGGCGTTCAACTCCGGCGGCAGCGTCGCCGGCGCGGATCGCCTGGTGGTGGCGTCCCGCCTGTCGATCACGCAGATGCTGCCGTACAGCCTGCTGGGCCGCATCGATGCGACACCCGGCGTGAAGAAGAGCGCCTACGCCGCCTGGTTCGGCGGCATCTACAAGGACCCGAAGAACTTCTTCCCCAACTTCTCGGTCGGTCCCGGCTACATGGACATGTATCCGGAGTACATCATCGACCCCGCGCAACTCAAGGCCTGGGAAGCCGACCGCACCGGCGCCATCGTGGGCGAGAACCTGGCCAAGCGCTTCGGCTGGAAGGTCGGCGACACCATTCCGCTGCAGGCGACGATCTTTCCCCAGAAGGACGGCAGCAATGCGTGGCCATTGACGCTGCGCGGCACGTTCAAACTGTCCGACAGCAAGCGCAAGGGCGAAGAGAACCAGTTGCTGTTCCACTGGAAGTACTTCGACGAGGCCAACCAGTACGTCAACGGCCAGATCGGCTGGTACATGGTCAAGCTCGACAACGTGAACCACGCCACCCGCGTGGCCAACGCGATCGACGCGATCTCCGCGAATTCCGCGCACGAGACCAAGACCCAGACCGAGCAGGCCTTCAACCAGTCCTTCGCGAAACAGTTCGCGGACATCGGCCTGATCGTCACCGCGATCATGGCGGCGGTGTTCTTCACCCTGCTGCTGCTGACCGGCAACACGATGGCGCAGGCGGTGCGCGAGCGTATTCCCGAACTGGCCGTCCTGAAGACGCTCGGCTTCACCAACGGCACCGTGCTGGTGCTGGTGCTGGTGGAATCGGTGCTGCTGATCGTGCTCGGCGGCGTGCTGGGCATGGCGATCGCCTCGGCCATCATCCCGGTGGTCAGCGGCGCCAGCAACGGCATGATCGCGCTGCCCACCATCCCCGCCCAGACCTGGGCCGTGGGCTTGGGCCTGATGGTGGCCATTGGCCTGATCGTCGGCGCGTTGCCGGCGACCCGCGCGATGCGGTTGAAGATCGTCGATGCACTGGCCGGCCGCTGACAGGAGACATGACATGAAGAAGCAATGGTTGGGCAACCTCATCTCCATCGTGCTGCTGGTCGTCGGCCTGGGCGTGTGGATCGTGCTGCCCTGGTACGCGGTGCTCGGCATCGCGGTCGTGCTGATGCTGTGGTTGTTCCTCACCCGCAGCGGCCGGCTGTCGCTCGAGGCCGCGAAGATCGGCATCGCCAGCCTGCCGCAGCGCTGGGGCGCCTCGTCGGTGATCGTGGTGGGTATCGCCGGCGTGGTCGGTGTACTGGTCGCGATGCTGGCGATGGGCGAAGGCTTTTCGGCCACGCTCAAGCAGACCGGCGGTGAAGACACCGCCATCGTGCTGCGCGGCGGCTCGCAGGCCGAGACCAATTCGGTGATCAGCCGCGATCAGGTACCGCTGATCTCCACGCTGGCCGGCGTCGCCAAGGGCAAGGATGGCCGCGTGCTGCTGTCGCCGGAACTGTCTCAGATCGTGAACCTGCCGACTGCGAGCACCGGCGAGGACGCCAACGCGCAGTTCCGCGGCGTCAGCGACGCCGCGTGGTCGATCCGCCCGCAGGTGAAACTGACCGAAGGCCGCAAGTTCAACGTCGGTGTGCGCGAGATCGTGGTCGGCCAGGGCGCGAAGGGCCAGTACCGCGGCCTTGATGTCGGCAAGACGCTGAAACTGGGCAACCAGGAATGGACGGTGGTTGGCGTGTTCGCCTCCGGCGACGCGCACGATTCGGAGCTGTGGACCGACATCGACACCTTGTCGTCGGCGTACGACCGTCGCGCCTATCAGTCGGTCACGGTGCGCACGGAAGGCAAGGCCGGCTTCGATCAGTTCAAGCAGGCGATGGAGAACGACCCTCGCCTGAAACTGGATGTGCTGACCACGCGCGACTACTACACCAAGCAGTCGACGGGCCTCAACACGCTGATCAAGGTGCTCGGCACGGTCATCGGCACGATCATGGCGATCGGCGCGGTGTTCGGCGCGCTCAACACCATGTATGCCGCCGTCGCCGGCCGCGCACGCGAGATCGCCACGATGCGGGCGATCGGCTTCCGTGGCGTGCCGGTGGTGATGGCGGTGATGCTGGAGACCATGCTGCTGGCGCTGCTGGGCGGCCTGCTCGGCGGACTGATCGCCTGGGTCGTGTTCAACGGCTACAGCGTGGCCACGCTGGGCAGCAACTTCAGCCAGGTGGTGTTCCAGTTCAAGGTCACGCCCGAACTGCTGTGGAGCGGCCTGAAGTGGGCGCTGGGCATCGGCCTGGTCGGTGGCCTGTTCCCGGCCTTGCGTGCGGCACGCCTGCCGATCACGCAGGCCCTGCGCGCCATCTGACATACGTCGAAGGGGTGCCGGCGCCTGCCGGCACCCTCTTCATTCCAGCGGATCGAGCCAGCCACGCGCCACCGCCGTCGCGACATCCTCGGGCGTGTCGATGTCGACACCGAGATCCGGTGCATCGCACGCGATGACATCGGCACCCGCGGCATTCAGTGCATCGCGCAGGCCGCGGTCTCCTTGCATGGCCAGTGCGGCGCGCAACATCGTCGGCGCCACGACAGCGGGCACACCCACGCGGTCGCCAAAACGTGTCGCAGCGGAACCCGACGGCGCTCGACGCGATGCGTCCCGCAGCGCCTGCAGATACGTGACCTCCAGCGCCGGCTGGTCGCAGGTCAGAAACAGCGTCGCGTCGGCGTGCGGGGCAAGGGCGTCCACCGCGATGCGTACGCTTCCTGCCAGACCCTCGCCCCATCGCGCGTTGACCAGGCACTCTACGGGCAAATCGTGCACCGCGGCGGTGACCTCGTTTGCGTACGCACCCACGATGACGAGCACGCGTGCAGCGCCCGACGCACAGGCCAACCGCGCCGCACGGTGCACCAGCGTCTCGCCTTCGCGGGTCAGCAGTTGCTTCGGCCGGCCCAACCGCGCGCTGCCGCCTGCCGCCAGCACCACCGCGACCAGGGGCGAGGTCACGACGCCTCGCCGTGACGCCAGGCCTGCAGCTGCGCGGCGATGCTCAGTGCGATGGCTTCCGGACCGTGGCCGCCCAGCTTCAACCCGATCGGCGAACGCAGGCGGGACAGCAACGGGGCGTGCAGCGAAGTCGGCAACACGCGCAGCAGATCCTCGCGCCGCCGCACCGGGCCGAGCAAGCCGATGAACGGGATGCCGGTGTGTGCCAGCGCCTCCAGCGCTTCGCGGTCGTGCTCGAAATGGTGGTGCATCACCAGCGCCGCGTCAGGCGCGGGATGCAGGCCGTGCAGCGCATCTGCCGGCAGCTGCATCAGCCACGCGTCGGCGATGTCGGTATCGGGGATCCAGCGCGCGCGCCGTTCGACCACGGTGACGTGCCAACCGAGCGGACGCAGGGCGTCGATCAGTCGCTGCGTTTCCGGCCCCGCGCCGAAAAGCGCCACGCGCGGCGGCGGCGCGATCCGCACCGTGCCCGCTGCGTCCACGCCATCGGTCGCCAGGCGCTGCATCGGCCAGTGGCGGACCGTGTCGCCCGCGCTGGTCTGCAGGTGTCCTTCCGCGGATAGTTGCAGCGTCAGTGCGCCCTGCCCGTCCCACCACGCGCGCACGACCTGCGCCCACCCCGGCATGCGGTCCAGCGGCAGCAGCGCGAGCCGCAGGCGCCCGCGGCAACCTACGGCGGAGCCGGCGAACAGGTCCTCGTCGTCGCGCGTGTCGATCTCCATCGCATCCAGCGCGCCGGCCTCGGCGACCTGCCGCGCGCGCCGCGCGATCTCCGGTTCCAGGCAGCCGCCGCTGAGCCAGCCCAGCTGCGCCTCGCCGGGACCGAACACCGCCAGCGCGCCAGCGCGTACGTAGGTCGAGCCTTCGGTCGCCATCACCACGGCCAGCACGCGGCCGTCGACGGCGTCGCTGGCATGCGCGGAGGCGTCGAGCGGGGAGCGGAAGGCCGTCATGGCACCACGATGGCGCAAGCCGCGGGGCGAAGGCAACGCCCGGTGCGCCGATCGGGGCATCGGGCAACGATGCCGCAGGATCGTGCAAGCATCGGCCCGCACGTTCACTGGCATGCAACGGGGGCGCGGAGTATCGTCGTCCGGTCCCACGCCGCCGCCAGGAGACGCCATGAAGTTGAACGTCAACGGGGCCGAGCGCGAAGTCGACGCGCCGGATGACATGCCGCTGCTCTGGGTCCTGCGCGACCTGATGGGCCTGACCGGCACCAAGTTCGGCTGCGGCATCGCGCAATGCGGTGCCTGCACGGTGCATGTCGATGGCGCGCCGTTGCGCGCCTGCGTCACGCCCGCGTCCGCCGTCGCCGGCAAGAAGATCACCACCATCGAAGGCCTCTCGGCCGACGGCTCGCATCCGGTACAGAAGGCCTGGGCCGAACTGGATGTCGTCCAGTGCGGGTACTGCCAGTCCGGCCAGATCATGTCGGCCGTGGCGTTGCTGGCGAAGGTGCCTGCACCCACCGATACCGACATCGACCAGGCGCTGTCCGGCAACCTGTGCCGTTGCGGCACGTACCAGCGCATCCGCGCTGCGGTGCATCGCGCCGCCGACATCGGCAAGGCCTGATCGGCCGGCGACGCGCGTCGCCGTCTTCCCCTCGTTCGACGGAGGCTGTTCCGTGAACCTCGAAACCTCATCCTCGCGCCGCGACTTCCTGCGCGCCACCGCATTGGCCGGCGGCGGCCTGGTCATCGGCTTCCTCGTGCCCGGCGCACGCCGCTTCGCGATGGCCCAGGAGGCGGCGGCCGCGGCGCCCGCGACGTTCGTGCCGAATGCATTCCTCAGCATCGCGGCCGACGACACCATCACCGTGCAGCTCGCGCACGCCGAGATGGGCCAGGGCATCTGGACCACGCTGCCGATGCTGATCGCCGAAGAACTGGACGCCGACTGGTCGAAGATCCGCGTCGAACACGGCCCTGCCGACAAGGTCTACACCAGCCCGGTGTTCGGCATGCAGGGCACGGGCGGTTCGACGACCACCTGGTCCGAGTTCGACCGCTACCGCCAGGCCGGCGCGACCGCGCGGGCGATGCTGCTGCAGGCAGCGGCTGCGCGCCTCAATGTCCCCGTCGAGCAACTGCGTACCGAGAGCGGCGCGGTGGTGTCCGGCACCACGCGGTTGCGCTACGGCGAACTCGCCAATGACGCCGGCAAACAGACCCCGCCCGCATTGGATGCGCTGACGTTGCGCGACCCGAAGGACTGGAAGCTGATCGGCAAGCCGACCAAGCGGCTGGATACCCCGGAGAAGATCACCGGCAAGGCCAAATTCGGCATGGACGTGCAGTTCGAAGGCCTGCTGACCGCGGTCGTGCTGCGTTCGCCGGTGTTCGGCGGCACGGTGAAGTCGTTCGACGCGACCAAGGCGCGCGCCGTGGCCGGCGTGCGCAACGTGGTGCAGGTGCCCAGCGGCGTGGCCGTGATCGCGGACCACTACTGGGCCGCCAAGCTCGGCCGCGATGCGCTGCAGGTGGTGTGGGAAGGCGATGCGAACGCGAAGCTCGACAGCACCGCGTTGCGCGAGCAGTTCTCCCAGCTCGCGCGCACGGATGGCGCCGTCGCCGCACGCGCAGGCGACGTCGGCAGCGCGCTGGCCAAGGCCGCCAAGACGCTGGAGGCCGAGTACGCCGTGCCCTACCTCGCGCATGCCGCAATGGAACCGCTGAACTGCACGGTGAAGATCGGCGACGGCGAGTGCGACATCTGGTGCGGCACGCAGTTTCCGACCCTGGACCAGAACAGCGCCGCGAAGATCCTCGGCATGCCGCCGGAGAAGATCCGCATCCACACGCCGTTCCTCGGCGGGGGTTTCGGCCGTCGCGCTACGCCGACCGCGGACGTGGTGTCCGAAGCCGTGGAAGTCGCCAAGGCGGCGAAGGCGCCGGTCAAGACGGTATGGACGCGCGAAGACGACACCCGCGGTGGCTACTACCGCTCGGCCTTCGTCGAGAAGATCAAGGCCGGCCTGGACAAGGACGGCAACCCGGTGGCCTGGCACCACGTGATGGTCGGCCAGTCGATCATGGCCGGAACCTTCATGGAAGCGATGATGGTCAAGAACGGCATCGACGCGACCTCTGTGGAGGGCGTCGCCGATTCCGCCTACGTGCTCGGAACGCCGGCGCACCGCGTCGACCTGCATTCGCCGGTCACCGGCATCCCGGTGTTGTGGTGGCGCTCGGTCGGTCACAGCGTCAACGGCTTCGTCATGGAAAGCTTCGTCGACGAACTGGCGCATGCGGCGGGACAGGATCCGGTGGAGTACCGGCGCAAGCTGCTGAAGGACCATCCGCGCCACCTCGCGGCGCTGAACCTGGCCGCGGAGAAGTTCGGCTGGGGCACGCCACCGGCGCAGGGCCGCGGCCGCGGCATCGCGGTGCACGAATCGTTCGGCAGCTACGTGGCGCAGGCCGCCGAAGTGTCGATCGAGGACGGAAAGATCCGCGTGCACCGCGTGGTGTGTGCGATCGATTGCGGCGTCGCCGTCAATCCCGCGGGCGTGCAGGCGCAGATGGAATCCGGCATCGCCTTCGGCCTGGGCGCGGCGCTGCATTCGGCACTGACGCTCCGCGAGGGCCAAGTGCAGGAATCCAACTTCCACGACTACCAGGTGCTCCGGATGAACGAGATGCCGAAGGTGGAGGTCCACATCGTGCCGAGCACCGAGAAGATGGGGGGCGTGGGCGAACCCGGCACACCGCCGATCGCGCCCGCCGTCGCGAACGCCGTGTTCGCCCTGACCGGCCAGCGCTTGCGCGAACTGCCGCTGCGCCTGCCGACGCCCGCGTCCACCACCCCCGCTGCCTGAGGCCCGCCATGCGCATCCTGATGATGTCCTTGACCGTGCTCCTGCTGGTGGCGTGCAAGCCGCGCGTCAGCGAGGAACAGAAAGCCCAGGCACTGACCGCGTTCGCGACGGTGGAGAAGGTGTTCCAGCATCCACGCTGCAGCAACTGCCACATCCCGGGCGACGCGCCACTGCAATTCGACGCGCAGACGCCGCATGCGATGAACGTCGTGCGCGGTCCTGATGGCAAAGGCGCGCCCGGCCTTCCGTGCGCAACCTGCCATCAGGAGCAGAACTCGCCGGCGAGCTACGGCCCGCACGCGCCGCCCGGTGCACCGCACTGGCAGCTGCCGCCGCCCGACCACAAGATGGCGTGGATCGGCCTGCCCGCAGACCAGCTGTGCGCGATGATCCAGGACAAGAAGCGCAACGGCGACCGCGATTTCGACGCGCTGCTCAAGCACGTCGCCGAAGACAAGCTGGTGCTGTGGGGCTGGAACCCGGGTGGCGAACGCGCGCCGGTGCCGGTGCCGCACGACCAGTTCGTCGCCGCGTTCAAGACATGGGTGGATGCCGGTGGGCCCTGCCCCGCACCCGGCGGCGCCGCGGCAGGTGTCGCAGCGCGCTGAGCGTCGTTATTTGCCCGACGGAGCCGCGACCAGCGTGTCGCGGCGACGGGCACGCCACAGGCCATCGCTGGCGAAGATCACCAGGCCGGCCCAGATCGCGGCGAAGCCGACCGCGCGCGTGGCGTCGAAGGCTTCCTTGAACACGAGCACGCCGATCAGGAACTGCAGGCTGGGCGCGATGTACTGCAACAGCCCCACCACCGACAGCGGGATGCGGCGCACGCCGTAGGCGAAGCCGATCAGCGGCACGGCGGTGACCACACCGCCGAGGATGAGCAGCAGGTTCGTCTTCCAGCCGAAGCCGTCGATGAAACCACCGCCGTGCCCGAACTCGCCCCACACGACGTAGGCCAGCGCTGGCAGGAACAGATACAGGCTCTCCACGCCCAGACCGGCGACCGCATCCACCGCCACCAGCTTGCGCACCAGCCCGTACAGCCCGAACGAGAACGCCAGGCCCAGCGCGATCCACGGCGGCGAGCCGGCCTGCAGCGTCAGCCACGCCACGCCCGCCAGCGCGAACGCCACCGCGATCCATTGCGCGGGCGAGAGACGCTCGCGCAGCACAAGCACACCCAGCACGACGTTGATCAGCGGATTGATGAAGTAGCCGAGGCTGGTTTCCACCACGTGGCCCGCGTTCACCGCCCAGATGTACAGGCCCCAGTTGAACGCGATCAGCAGGCTGCTGACGCCGAGCAGCGGCACGGCGCGCGGTTGCGCACGGATCTGCCGCCACCAGGCGAAGCCGTTCTTCAGCAGCAGCCAGCCCAGCACCAGCACCGCGCTCCACACGATGCGGTGGGCGATGATCTGGAAGGACGGCACTGCCTTGAGCAGGTGCCAGTACAGCGGCACCACGCCCCAGATCAGGAACGTGCCGACCGTGATCGCCAGCCCTTTGCGGTCGAGCGGTTGCGGCGTCATTTCGATTGCCGCGCGCGCGCCAGGGTGATCACCACCACGCCGCACAGGATCACCGCCATCGCACCGAGATCATGCGCGGTGAAGTTTTCGCCGGCAATGAAGGCGCCGAGCGCCACGGCGATGACCGGGTTGACGTAGGCATAGCTGCCGACCAGCACGGGGCGCGCATGGTGCAGCAGCCACACGTAGGCGGTGAACGCGATGATCGAACCGAACACCGCCAGGTAGGCGACCGCGAGCGCACCGTTCACCGTCCAGTCCGCGACGTTGAAGCGCTCGCCATGCAGCAGACCGGCGACCACCAGCATCACGCCCGCCGCCAGCATCTGCGCCGCGGCCGTCATGAACGGCGACGGCAGGTCACGTCCGCGCGACCACACCGAGCCGTAGGCCCAGGCGATCGGCGCGATCAGCAACAGCACCAGCCCGACGGGCGAACCGGTCAGCGAACTGCCTGCGTTGAGCCAGACCACACCCGCGAAGCCGACGATGATGCCCAGCCATTCGCCGCGCGTCGGATGCTGCCCGCGCATCGCGCCGAACAACCCCATCCAGAGCGGCATCGACGCGACCGCGACGGCGGCGAGCCCGGAAGAGACCGTCTGCTCGGCCAGCACCACCATGCCGTTGCCCATCAGCAGCAGCAGCGCACCCATCACCAGCAGGTTCTTCCACTGCGCGCGGGTCGGCGCGGCGACACCGCGCCAGCGCAGGAACAGGAACAGCACCAGGCCGGCCGCCACGAAGCGGCTGCCCGAGACCATCAGCAGCGGCGGAAATCCGCCTTCCAGCGCGAAGCGGATGCCGAGGTAGGTCGAACCCCAGACCACGTAGACGATGGCCAGGGCGGCAGCGACGGCGAGGCCGCCACGCGCGGGCGCGGCGGCGGAGACGGATGAGTCCATGGGGAACCGTGGGGAGTGCGGTATGGCGCAATTCTAGGCCAGGCGCGCGCGCGTAGCGCATCGCATGCGCGCGGGATCGCTTGAAACCTTTCCGGCGCGACTTGAGTTCCGTTCAAGCCGGACGCGGACAGGATCAGCCCTGTTCGCGTGCGAGCAGCTGCTGCTTGCGCGGCAAGCCCCAGCGGTAGCCACCCAGCGAGCCGTCGCCCCGGATCACGCGATGGCACGGCACCACCACGGCGATGCGGTTGTGCGCGCAGGCGCTGGCCACCGCACGTGCGGCCCGCGGTGCGCCGAGTTCGCGCGCGAGGCCGGCGTAGCTCACCGTCTCGCCCTCGGGCACCTTCATCAACGCATCCCATACGCGCTGCTGGAAACCCGTGCCCAGCAGGTCCACCGGCACGTCGGCCTCGCGGCCGGCCAGGCGCTCGGCCACGGCCTGCAGGCGCGGCGCGAGGAAATCGTCGCGGCCGGCTTCCACGCGTTCGAGCTGCGCCTGCGGGAACTCCTCGCGCAGACGCTGCTCCAGTGCCGCATCGTCGTCGCCGAGCTCGATCGCGCAGATGCCGCGCTCGGTGGCGGCGACCAGCGCTCGCCCGAGCGCCGTGTCGACCAGCGTCCAGCGGATCGCTACGCCACGCCCACCCGCCCGGTAGGTAGCCGGCGTCATGCCGAGGCGGGCTGCACCGCCTTCGTACACGCGCGAGGGGGACCCGTAGCCGGCGTCGTACAGCGCCGTCGTGACGTCGTGCCCTTCGCGCAATGCCGACTTGAGCGTGCCGAGCTTCCGGCGCGCGAGGTACTCCGCGGGACTGAGCCCATAGCGTGCGCGGAAACGCCGCTGCAGGTGCGAGGCGCTGAGGCCGGTACGGACGGCGAGCTCCGACAGCGAGGGCTCGCCAGCGTCGAGCAGCCGGCGCGCGGCCTCGAGCGGGTCGGGCGACTGAGCGGAGGAAGCGGGATGGCGGCGCGTCATGGTGTCCATGCGCCCAGACTAGGCGGGGCGCAGCGGGCGCGCTATCCGGATCTTGCGCGGGGTGCCGGGCACCCCGCGCAGGCCGTCATTCGGCCCAGCGGCCGGGGCCCGGCGAATCCGGCAGGACCTGTGCGGACAACTTGCGGTCCTGGCCCAGGATCTCGATCGCGTCGCCCAGGATCGCGGCCGATTCGCGCAGCAGCGGATCGGGGCGCTTGTCCGCCAGCTTCTCGCGCTGCGCATCGCGGACGATATCGCGCTCGGAGGCACCCAGGCCGTCGTCGGCCAGGTCGTCGGCGAGCGGGTCCAACGCCAGGCCCAGCGTCTTGCGTTCGGCCTGCCGCTGCTTGCGCTGCGTGTCCTGGCGATCACGTTCGGCGCGGCGCTCCGTTTCATTGAGCGAGACGTACTTCTTCGCCGCTTCGGCACGGAACTGGGCAACGTCTTCCGACCACCACTGGAATTCCTTGTCCTTGGCCGAACGGGCAGCATGCAGCGCCTGCAGGCGCGGCAGCAGCGGCGCGAAGTTGCCGTAGGTGGTGTGCGGCAGCGCGGCGATGCGCGTCCACGGCAGCGCGTTGTCGTAGGTGCTCTCGCCGTACTCGCTGGCATCCACGCTCACGGGGAACGCGATGTCCGGCACCACGCCCTTGTGCTGCGTGCTGCCGCCCGCCACGCGGAAGAACTGCGCGATCGTCAGCTTCACCGAACCGAAGCGCGGTGCTTCGTTCGCCGGCCAGCGATCCAGGTCCACCATGTTCTGCACGGTGCCCTTGCCGAAGCTGGTCTCACCGATCACCAGGCCACGACCATAGTCCTGGATGGCGCCGGCGAAGATCTCGGACGCCGAAGCCGACGCGCGATTGATCAGCACGGCCAGCGGACCGTCCCACGCGACGCCGGTCTTGCGGTCGCTGTTGACCGACACGCGACCACCGGACTCGCGCACCTGCACCACGGGGCCCTTGTCGATGAACAGGCCGGTGAGCTCCACCGCCTCATCCAGCGAACCGCCACCGTTGTTGCGCAGATCCATCACCACGCCATCCACGCCTTGCGCCTTGAACTGCGCGAGCAGCTTGGCGATGTCGCGGGTGGCCGAGTTGAAATCATTCGGGTTGCGGCGACGGCCTTCGAAATCCTGGTAGAACGCCGGCAGCTTGATCACCCCGATGCGGCGCGCGGGACCGCTCGCGTCGGCCGGCAGCGTGATGGTCTCGGCCTTGGCGGCCTGCTCCTCCAGCTTCACTTTCTGCCGGGTGATCGTCACCGTCTGGTGCTTGCCATCGATGCCCGCTTCCACCGGGATGTACTCGATGCGCACCTGGGTGTCCTTCTTGCCGCGGATCTGCGCGACGACATCGTCGATGCGCCAGCCGATCACGTCGGTCATCGCACCCGACTTGCCCTGGCCCACGGCCACGATGCGGTCGCCGACGGTCAGCTTGCCGCTCAGGTCGGCCGGGCCGCCGGGCACGATCTCGCGGATCGCGACCAAATCGTCCTGGCGCTGCAGCACCGCGCCGATGCCTTCCAGCGACAGCGACATCGACTGGTTGAAGTTTTCGGCGGTGCGCGGGGTGAAGTAGTCGGTATGCGGATCGATCGCGCTGGTGTACGCGTTGAGGAAGGTCTGGAAGACATCCTCGGTCTTGAGTTCGTTGATGCTGCGCTGCAGGTTGGCGTAGCGCTTGTCCAGCGTCTTGCGGATGTCGTCGGGCTTCTTCCCGGCCAGCTTCAGGCGCAGCCAGTCGTTCATGACCGACTTCTTCCAGATGGCATCCAGCTCCTTGCCGTCGACCGGCCACGGCGCTTCTTCGCGGTCGTAGTCCCAGCGCTGGTTGCCGGTGAAGTCGAAATCCTGCTTGAGCAGCGCGCGCGCATACGCCACGCGCTGGCCCACGCGCTGCTTGTAGATGGCGAAGATCTCGTACGCCGGGGCGAGGTCGCCGCTGCGGATCGCGTCGTCCATCTTCGTCTTGTACGGCGCGAAGCGCGCCACATCGGCCGCGGTGAAGAACTGCTTGCCGCCGTCGAGCGCTTCCAGGTAACGCTTGAACACGTCCTGCGACAGCGCATCGTCCAGCGGCCGCGGACGGTAGGCGTAGCGGCTGTCGGACAACAGCCCGTACACGAGTTTGGAGGTATTGGCCTGGTCCGCCGTGGGCGCCACGGCGACCGCATCGCCGTCGCCACGCGCGAGCAGCGCCAGCGGGGTCGACAGGGCCAGGGCGAGCAGCAGGAGGGGGGCTTTCTTCAGGTTCATGGGTACTCGTGGCCCCGGGGGGCCGTCAGGCTGGAACGATGTCGGGTTCGACACGATGACAGTGCACAAAGTTGCGTGCCTTGTCATCTGCCTTTCGGCAGCCTAAAGGCCTGGGCGTAGGGAAAGGTGAACCGCACCCGTGCCGGGCCGCGAGGCGCGCGCGGCGACGCGGGCCCATGCGGGCCGGCATCACGACTTGGCGTCGGTCAGACCGCCTGGCGGGCCGCGTGGGCGGCCTGCGCCGCCTGCTGGTCGGCGTGGTACGAGGAGCGGACCAGCGGACCGGAAGCCACGTGGCTGAAGCCCAGCGCCATGCCGTACTCCTCGAGCGCCTTGAACTCGTCCGGCGTCCAGTAGCGCAGCACCGGATGGTGGTGCGGCGTAGGCTGCAGGTACTGGCCGATGGTGACCATGTCGACGTCATGCGCTCGCAGGTCGCGCAGCGTGCCCTGCACCTGCTCCATCGTCTCGCCCAGGCCCAGCATGATGCCGCTCTTGGTCGGCAGGTGCGGGTGCTGCTGCTTGAAGCGCTGCAGCAGGGTCAGCGACCACTGGTAATCGGCGCCGGGGCGGACGTTGGGGTACAGGTCCGGCACGGTTTCGATGTTGTGGTTGAACACGTCCGGCGGATTGACCGCCAGGATCTCCAGCGCACGGTCCATGCGCCCCTTGCCACGGAAGTCCGGGGTCAGGATCTCGATGCGGGTGGTCGGCGAGTGCTCGCGGATGGCCGCGATGCAGTCGACGAAGTGCTGGGCGCCGCCGTCGCGCAGGTCGTCGCGGTCGACGCTGGTCACCACGACGTACTTCAGGCCCATGTCGGCGACCGTGTTCGCCAGGCTGAGCGGTTCGGACGGATCCGGCGGCTTGGGCCGCCCGTGGGCGACGTCGCAGAACGAGCAGCGCCGCGTGCAGACCTCGCCAAGGATCATGAAGGTGGCGGTGCCATGGCCGAAGCATTCGTGGATGTTCGGGCAGCTGGCCTCTTCGCACACCGTGACGAGGCGGTTTTCGCGCAGCTTGGCCTTCAGCTTGGCGACCGAGCCGTCGGACGGGATGCGCACGCGGATCCAGGACGGCTTGCGCAGCACGGGCGCGTCGGCGAACTGGACCGGCGAACGCGCGATCTTGTCGCCGCCAAGCTGCTTGACGCCCGTTTCCAGCGGCGCGGGCGGGGAACTGACGACCTCGAGGGGAATCACGCGTGCAGGGGTATCGGCCATGCCGCAATTCTAGCCGCTTTCGCCACGCTGACCCCGGCCGTGCCGGGACCGCGCTGCTGGTGCGAAGCCGCTATGGGCCAGGGCCGCGGCCAGGCCGGGACGCGGCGGCGCGGATGGGGCGAGGTTCGCACTGGGACCCTCGGGCGTTCACGCCCGCGGCGCGGGAAATAAAAAAGCCCGCAAAGGCTAGGCCAGTTGCGGGCTTGCTCCCTCCCCCACGTCGGGATGCGGGGCCATCGTGAAGGGTCCGTTACACGGCATGCACGCTGCACTGCAAAACAGAACCGGATGGTTCAGTACTGGCAGGTGTCATGTCACGAATATGAATGCGAGCAAAACCCAAGCCGGGAAAGGGTGTTACCGATATCAGACCAATTGATGAGGTCGCCACGAGAATCGTGGTTACGTTCTTCACTCCGTTTACCTGAACAGGGCCAACCCTCCATCCGCGCGCGAACGGGGGCCGGGCGGGCTATTCCAAATAGTGCGGGCGCCCGTCGTACCAGGCTTTCGCGCGCACGAGATGGAAGGTGCGCTGCGTGCCCTGCATGTCCACACCGACGCTCAATGCCCGCCATTTGGCGTACAGGTCGCCCTGCCGCCGGCTCCCTTGCAGCTTCAGCCGGGCCAGCACGTCGTAGCGGTCGTTGCGCGCCTGGACACGATCGACGACGAGCACGTCGTCCCGCCACTGCACCCGACCCTGCGCCCGCGCCTGGCCGGCATCGAGAAGCTTGTAGATCCACGCGGGGTAGTCCTTCTTGCGCGAGAACAGCGCCAGCAGGAAGCCGACGTCCTTCATCGTCACGTCGATCTGCCCGCCCGCGGCCAGCGGCGCGTCGATGTCCAGCCTGGCGCTTCCGAAACGCGCGCGGGCCCACCAGCCCCGTCGCGACTCGCCGCCCGGTTCGGTGAAGCTGACATTGCGCAGTTGCAGCGTGCTGCCATCGGCCACGAACGTCCGGCGCTTGAGGTCCGCGCGATGCAGGCGCACCCCCAGGTCGATGTCGCCGCGAAGTTGCAGGCCGGCCAGGAACATGCGCGTGCCGCGACCGGCGATCCGCAGCGTGCCGTGACCCACGTCGCCCGCGGCGTCCAGCGAAAGGTCGCCACTCAGCCGGCCCGCGCCACCGTCGAACCGCATGTGCCGGCGCGGCAGGAACGGGTTGTAGACGCGCAGGTCCGGCACCGCCGCGTCCTCGAATGCGACGCGCGCCTTCAGCGTATCGCGCAGCCGCGCCACCGGCCCATCCGCGTTGAGCCACAGGCGCAGGTTGCGCCCGCGCACATAGGCACGCGTCGGTGCCTTCAGCGAGGCGACGTCGAAGTGCTCCATCACCGCGGTCAGGCGTGGCACCAGCTCACCCTGCCTGCCCGCCTCCAGGCGGATGTCGGCGCGTGCACGCCCGCGGATGCGGTTGCCCATCACGTCCGCCACCGCATCCACGCCTGGCACGGTGATGCGACTGCCCGCGGCCAGGCGGCCATCCACCACCTGTACGTCGGCACTGATGGCACCGGCACCGTCGAGCTTCAGCCAGGGTGCCTGCGGGAAAAGCGCCGACAGCCAGCGCAGCGAATCGAAATGCCAGGCGCCCACCACATGGCCCGACGCGCGCGGCAACACGCCGGCGAAGTCGCGCAAGGGCACCTCGCGCCCGCGCAGGCGCAGGTCCGCCTCCACGGCGAGGCGGCCATCGGCCTGCGGTGGCACCGTCGCTTTCACGACGATGTCCTGGTCGACGGCGAGATCGATGCCGAGGATGTCGTGGCGCGCCGCGCCGGCGATGTCGTTGCCGGCCACCGCCATCGTCCATTGCAGCCGTCCGCCGGGCTTCAGTTGCCCGCGCTCGAAGCCCAGGTCGATGTCCGCGCGACCTTCGCCGGGCGCCAGCGCCAGCGCGACCTCGCCGCGCGGGCTGACCGCGACGTTGAGCCCCGCGGTGCGTCCGCCCAGCACCAGGTCGATCCGGGTCTTGCGCAGCTTGTCGATGCCCGCGGCTTCTTCGCGCCGCTGACGGTCCATCGCGAATCCTGCATGCAGCGTCGTGTCGCGCAGCACGTCGGTGCCGTCGCGGGTCAGCCGCGCCTGTTTGAAATCCGCGGTCGACGGCAGCAGCTCCATCGGTCCGCCGCGCAACTGCTTGTAGAACGCGACCCGCGCCGCGCCCCTCCCGCTGAGTTCCAGCCCGTCGTAAAAGGCGCGACGCACGCTGTCGCTGGTGATCGCATCGAACTGCAGTTCCCAGCCGCCTGCATGCGCCGGTTTCGGTGCCAGCTCCGTGGCCATCCGGCGCACGCCGCCTTCGACCTCGTCCGCGCGCACCTCCGGCACATGCAGCCGCCTGTCCAGCAACGGCCGCAGCGCGATCCTTCCCTGCACGCGTGCGGCCTGCGCCTGCCATGCCACGCGCCGTGCCTGCCCTTGCAGCCGCACGTCGCTCAACGTCACCCGCCCAGGCCACCAGCTGTGGCCGGAGGCCCACTGCATCTGGAAGCGCTCGGGCTGCCGGTTGATGACCGACGGCCCGAGCGACGTGTTGAGGAAGATCGCGGCGGCGACCACGTACGCCACGTAGAGCACCACCACGGCGCCCGGGAGCCACCACCACCTGCGCCGCACGACGGTGCGAAAGGATGTCCGTTCCATCCGCACAGGATGCCGCATCCCGTGCCGCGCACAAGGCACGGCCCACGGGTTCAGCGCGCGGCGAAGTGTCCGTGGAAGCCCAACGGCACCGTGTAGGGCAACCAGGCCTGCGTGACCGGACCGGCATCCACGCGTCGCGCATCGAACACCGCGATGCCGCTGCGGCCGCGCCCGCCGTCCAGCAGTGTGCCCACCAGCCAGCCGTCGTCGGGACGCCTGCTGCCCGGCCGCGGCACGAACAGGTGCTCTTCGACGAGGATGTCTGCACCGAAGTCATGCACCTGCCGGCGTCCGCGCGCGATGTCGAACGCACCGATGCCGTTGAAGTACGGCGCCGTCGACGCACTGGCGTGCACCGGCGCGTACAGCCGCGCGGGACCGCTGGAGGGCGTGCGCCCGTCGAACACCGGGAACTCGATGCCCGCGACGCCGGTATCCTCCCAGCGCGCGCGCCCGCTGCGCAGGTCGAGCACGAGCTCACGCACCGGCCCCTCGCCCCCGCGCGCGTCTGCGTGTCCGCCCATCGCCGCCTTCATCGGCGAACGCGCATCGTCCACGTCGGGGTGCTGCACGGCACGCACCACGATGCGGCCGTCGCGTTCGAAGGCATCGCCGAAGTGGTAGATCGCGGCGAAGTCCGCCTCGAACCAGCGCGCGACCGATGGCGACGCCTTGTCGACCACCGCGATCCGCAACGCCTGGTCCTGCTGGAAACGCAGCCGTTCGAAGAACGCGCCGGACCCTTCCGCGTAGCGGAACGGAACCAGCACGAACACCAGATGGCGATCGGTCATCGCGAAGCTGTGCAGGTAACCCGGCACCGGCGTCTCCAGCACATCGGCGGACGCGAGCCCGCCATCGCGGCCGATATGCCAGACCATCAGGCCGTTGCCGCCGAGCATCGAAATGGAACCGAAGTTCCACGACGACCCGTCGCGATCGACCAGTGGATGCGCCGAGAACGGGATCGCCGCCAGGTCGGGCCGCCACGTCACCGGGCCCAGCGTGGTCAGCTGGTCGGGATCGAGTTCGAAGGCCGAGCCGGCCTCGCACAGTGCGAACAGGCGGCCGTTGATCATCGTCACCGAGGTGTTGGCGGTGTTCGCATCGTCATTGTTGCGGATGGCCTGCATGCCGGGGATCGTCGTGCCGGCCACCGGATAGAGGAACTTGCCGGCCTTCTGCTCGCGGGTGAACTTCGGCGTGGCCACCATGCGTGCATGATGGGTCAGCGTGCCGTCGCCGTTGAAGCGCCAGCCGTGCACCATGCCGTCGCCGTCGAACCAGTGTTCGTAGCGGAAGCCGGCGCGCTCGGTCCAGGCCGGACCGTTGCGGTACAGCGTGCCGGCGAAACCGGTCGGCAGGCGGCCTTCGAGCGGGACGGTCGCCGGCCCGAGGGTCTCGGACTGCACGGATTTCCACCCAGCCAGCCACGGGTGTTCGCGCAGGCCCTTGGCGAACGTGGCGGGATCGCCGGCGAAGGCGTGTTCGCTCCGTAGCAGCGCGGGCGCGATGGCCAGCGCGGTCGCCCCGGAGAGCAGGTTGCGCAGGAAGCGGCGGCGGTCCATGGCGGCAGCCTCAGCGCAGCGCGACGTCGATGCGGGCCGTATCGCCGGCGAGCTCGAAGCGCGCTTCGTCCCACGTCGGCTTGCGCATCACCCGCGGGTTGTTGCTGAAGCCGTAGCCCTCGACCGGCATGCCCATCATGTTGGTGTCGAGCTGGCCGTTGCCGTTCTCGTCATGGGTGATCAGCACGGCGTAGGCGCCGGGCTTGAGATCCTTGAACACGAAGGTGGCCTGCTCGCCGCTGGGCGGCGCGCCCTCGGCCTGCACCGGCGCGGCCTGGCCATCCCAGCCTGCCTGCGAGTCGACCACGGCGATCTTGATCAGACCGGTCTGCGCACGGACATCGCGCAGCACGACGGTCAGTTCGGCGGCCGCTGCCGGCAGGGTGGCGGTCAGCAGCGCGAGCGGAAACAGGAGGCGGGCGAAGCGGTTCATGGCGGACTCCGGTGCGTGGCGGGAACGTGCCGCCAGTCTTGTCCGTCGTCCCCGCCAGGTCAGTTGCCAACCGTCATCGATCCGACCTGCCGGAAGTCACTTCCTCGTCATCGCCTCGACGCCTGCGCTCAGGCGGCTTTCGCCAGCCGCCGGATGCGCACCGCCTCGGCCAACCGCTGCAACACCTGCACCGAGGCATCCCATCCGAGGCAGCCGTCGGTGATGCTCTGCCCGTAACGGAGCGGCTCGCCGTCGACCAGCTCCTGCCGTCCGCCCACCAGATGGCTTTCCACCATCACGCCGACGATGCGGCGCTCGCCGCCCTCGAGTTGCGACGCGATGTCGTCGATCACCGCGGGCTGATTGTCCGGGTTCTTGCCGCTGTTGGCGTGGCTGGCATCCACCATCAACCGCGCCGGCAGGCCGGATTTCGCGAGCACCTGGCTTGCGGCCTCGATGCTCGCCGCATCGTAGTTGGGCGCCTTGCCGCCACGCAGGATCACGTGGCAGTCCGGATTGCCGGCCGTCGCGGCGATCGCCGAACGCCCCTCCTTCGTCACCGCCAGGAAATGGTGCGGGTGCGACGCGGCGCCCACCGCGTCCACCGCGATCTTCACGTTGCCGTCGGTGCCGTTCTTGAAGCCCACCGGGCACGACAGGCCACTGGCCATCTCGCGGTGCACCTGACTCTCGGTGGTGCGCGCGCCGATCGCGCCCCAGGCCACCAGGTCGCTGATGTACTGCGGCGAGATCGTGTCGAGGTATTCGCAACCCGCAGGCAGGCCCAGCGCGTTGATGTCGCGCAGCAGGCCGCGCGCCACGCGCAGGCCGCGGTTGATGTCGAAGCTGCCGTCGAGCGCAGGATCGTTGATCAGGCCTTTCCAGCCCACCGTCGTGCGCGGCTTCTCAAAGTAGACGCGCATGACGATTTCCAGTTCGCCCGCCAGCGCATCGCGCAGCGGCTTCAGGCGCGTCGCGTAGTCCATCGCGGAGGCAGGATCGTGGATCGAGCACGGACCGATCACCACCACCAGGCGGTCGTCGTGTCCATGCAGGATGTCGTGCAGCGCATCGCGCGCTTCGGACACCGTCTTCGATACCGTTTCGTCACACGGCAGTTCGCCGATGATCGCGGCGGGCGTGACCAGCTCATCGAGCTTCCTGATGCGCAGGTCGTCGGTATGGGGGGCCATGGGGGTTCTCCGGAGTCAATAAAAAAGCCGCCAGGTTCGCTGGCGGCTTCAAGGGGATTCTTCTGGTGTCTACCTAGAATGAACGCAGCCTCGCCACCGCCGTGGGATCGCGGTAATACCAAAACCAAAAGCGGGCGTGGGTCGGGTTCATCGGGGCGTAGTGATATCACGCCCGTTGCGGGCTGGCGAATGTTTCATCTGCAACCTGGAACGACGCGTCGAGGGCATGCCACCGGCACGCATGGAACGTCGGCGCTCAGGGCCGGTCGCCGATGGCCGCCGCCGATGGACGTTCGCGTTGGCTCCGATGTCGCAGCCAGCGACGCCTCCGGCACCGGTGCACCATGGCCCTGACCCGCCGCCACCTGCTCGCGGCCCCCGCCGCCCTCGCCGCCACGACCCTGCTGCCCGCTCCGCTGCTCACCGCATTGGCCGCGCAGACGCCGGCGCTGCCCGACCTGTCCGACTGGGACACCGTGCGCGCGCAGTTCGCGCTCGATCCGGCCTACCTGCATTTCGCCTCGTTCTTCATCGCCAGTCATCCCGCCCCGGTGCGCGATGCGCTGGAAGGCTACCGGCGGGCGATGGATGCCAATCCGTTCCTGTTCGTCGAGCGCGCGATGTTCGAGGACGACGCACACAACCTGCCGCTGCACGTGTGCACCGAGGCCGCGGAGTACCTGGGTGGGCAGGCCTCGGAGGTCTGTCTCACGCGGAGCACCACCGAAGGCCTCGCGCTGGTCTACCACGGGCTGCCTTTGAAGCCCGGCGATGAAGTGCTCACCACGGTCCACGACCACTACTCGCACCACGAATCCATCCGCCTGGCCACGGCCCGCGCGAATGCGTCGATGCGGAAGATCGCGCTGTTCGCCTCGCCTGCCACGGCCAGTGTCGATGAGATCGTGGGCCAGCTGGAGGCGGCGATACGTCCCGCCACGCGCGTGGTCGGCATCACCTGGGTGCATTCCAGCACCGGCATCCGCCTGCCGATCCGTGACATCGCCGCGATGCTGCGGGGCCTGCCTTCACCGCCGCTGCTGGTGGTCGATGGCGTGCACGGGCTCGGTGCGGTCGATGACACGGTCGCCACGATGGGCGCGGACTATTTTTGCGCAGGCACGCACAAGTGGATGTTCGCGCCGCGCGGCACCGGCCTGGTGTGGGCGAACGCGGCCAACTGGGGCCGCCTGCAGCCGCTGGTGCCCAACTTCACCGAACTGGAAAGCTTCACCGCCTGGACCGAGGAGCGGCCACCCGCGGGGCCCACCAACGCCGGCCGGATGATGCCCGGCGGCTTCCACGCCTTCGAGCACCAGTGGGCGATGGCCGCGGCCTTCCGCATGCACCGGCAGATGCAGCGCCCACGCGTGGCGGCGCGCATCACCGCGCTGAACGATCGCCTGAAGCGGGGCTTGGCAGACCTGCCCAAGGTGAAGATGCACACGCCGCGCGCGCCCACGCTGTCTGCGGGGTTGGTGGCGTTCGAGATCGACGGCGTATCGCCCAGCCACATCGTGAAGCAGTTGCTCGCGCGTCGGATCGTCGCCAGCACCAGTCCGTATGCGGTCAGTTACGCGCGCCTGGCGCCGAGCCTGGTGAACACGCCCGAGGAGGTCGACGACGCCGTGCGCGCGGTGCATGCGATCGCGGGCTGACCACGTCCGATGAACGGCACCCCCCAGGCGGTGGCCCTTCCGTCAGGATTTGCGCGTTGGTTCCGATTGCCGGTCGCCCAGAGGCGACGACGCGCCGCCCCTTCCGCCACTCCCGGATCGTCATGCCCCCGAACGACGCTTCCCCCCGCCCGCTGGACGACATGTTCGGCGAGGTCTACCAGGAACTGCGCCGGTTGGCGCACAAGCAACGGTTTCCCCGCGACGGCGCCACGCTGGATACCACGGCGCTGGTGCACGAGCTGTACGTGCAGATGAGCCACCAGCAGCCGCAGTTCACCCACACGCGGCAGTTCTACGCGTATGCGGCCCGGGCCATGCGGCACATGCTGGTCGACCGTGCGCGTGAACGCGCGCGCATCAAGCATGGCGGCGATCTCCGTCGCACCGACTACCGCGACACCCTCGCCGGCCAGGTGACGATCGACCCCCAGCACGCGCTGGAACTGGACCAGGCGCTGCGTCGCCTCGCCCTGGACGATGCGCGGGCGGCGGAGGTGGTCGAACTGCACTACTTCGCCGGGTTGCCGCTGGAGCGGATCGCCGAGCTCTGCGAACTGAGCGTGCGCACGGTCTACCGCGACTGGCAGTACGCGCGGGCGTTCCTCGGGGCCCAGCTGGCCGCGTAGGCGCGCCGGCATGTCAGGGTCGGGCCCCGAAAGACGCTTGATGGCAGACCCTTTCCCACAGACACCCGCCATGCCTTCCCTGCGCCAGTCGTTCGATGCGGTCGTGGACCTGCCCCCGGAGGCACGGCGCGACTGGATGGACCGGCACTGCCCCGATCCGGCCGACCGCCACCATCTGGAAGGCCTCCTCGCCGCGCATGCGCGCACCGAGCCGCTGCTGCTGGACACGCCGGTCGCCGCGGTGATCGATGCGATGAAGGCCGACGACGCGCGCCCGCTGCACAGCTGGATCGGCGAGCGCATCGGCGCGTTCCGGCTGATCAGTCCGCTCGGCCAGGGTGGCATGGCCAGCGTGTTCCTCGCCGAGCGCGAAGACGTGGATTTCCAGCAACGGGTCGCGGTCAAGCTGCTGCGACGCGGGCCCTATTCCGAATTGCAGCAGCAGCTCTTCCGGCGCGAACGGCAGACGCTGGCCGCACTCACGCACCCGGCGATCGCCCGGTTGATCGATGGCGGCGTCACCGACGAAGGCATCCCCTACCTGGTCATGGACCACGTGGATGGCCTGCCGATCACCCGCCACGCGGCACTGCGCAGCCTGGACCAGACCGCACGCCTGCAGCTGCTGTGCGACGTCTGCCGCGCCGTCGATGCCGCGCACCGTCAGCTGGTGGTCCACTGCGACCTCAAGCCCTCCAACATCCTGGTGAACACCGAAGGCACGCCCCGGCTGCTGGATTTCGGCGTGGCACGCCTGATCGACGCGACCGGCGACGGCGAAGGCGCGGCGGCCATCGGGCTGACCCCGGGATACGCGGCGCCCGAGCAGTACACCGGGGCCGCGGTCACCACGGCCACGGACGTCTACGCGCTGGGCATGCTGCTGCAGGAACTCGTCAGCGGCGAACGCCCGGGTGGCGATGACACGCCGACTGCCGCGCTGAAGGGCGACCTGGGCGCCATCCTCGCCAAGGCCACGGCCACCGATCCCGCCCGCCGCTATGCCTCGGCGGGCGATCTTGCCGACGATCTCGAACACCATCTGCGCCACGAACCGGTCCGCGCACGCACGCCGTCGCCACTGCACCGCATGCGCCTGTTCGCGCGCCGACATCGCGGAGGCGTGGCGGTCGCCGCCCTCCTGATGGTCGCCGTGCTCGCCAGCTTGTCGACCGCGCTGTGGCAGGCGCACACCGCCCAGGTGGCCGCGGCCGACGCGCAGGAACAGGCCTGGCGCGCACGCAACGAAGCGCAGCGTGCGAACGCGGTGCGCGACCTGCTGGTCCAGCTGTTCGAGAACGAAGTGCCGCGGGGCCCTCGTGCCGCATTGCCGGACACCGCCACGCTGCTGGAGCGCGGCGCCGAGCGCGCACGCACCGATCTGGTGGCCTCGCCGGCGCTGCAGGTCGAGATGCTGGTGGTCATCGCCCGCATCTACAACGAAATGTCGCGCTACGACGATGCCCGACCCCTGCTCGCGAGGGCCGTGGCCACCGCACGTACGCTGCCCGCACGCGACCACGCCGCGCTGGGCATGGCCCTGAGCCAGCAGGGACAGCTGGCCTCCAGCGAAAAGGATTATCCGGCCGCACTGGCGCTCTTCAACGAAGCCCTCGCCATACAGCGCGGCATCGATCCGCACGGGCTCGCCGCCGCTCTCACCTATCACCGCCGCGCGATCGTGCGCAGCGAGATGGATGAACACCAGGCCGCCATCGCCGACCACCTGGCCGCCATCACGATCCAGCAGGCACGCCTGCCGCCGCGCGATCCCCGCCTGATCCGCAGCTATGGCGCGCTGGGCACGGCGTACACGCGCGCGCACCAGGCCGGCCAGGCCGTGCGCTGGCAGCGGCACGCGCTCGCCCTGACGCGCGCGGCCTACGGCAATGAGCACCCCGAAACATCGCGGCGTCTCAGCAATTACGGCATCGCGCTGATGGCGGCCGGTCGGATGGCGGAGGCCGAGCCACCGCTCCTCGAAGCCGTCGCCATCGCGCGCCGCATCTATCGCGGACCGAATGCGGATGTCGCTCCCCGCGTGCACAACCTCGGCGGCGTGTTCCTCGCACTGGGCCGCCTCGATGAGGCCGAGCCCCTGCTGCGCGAGGCCATCGCCATCGAGCATGCGATCGGCCGCGAGCGCGCGCCCGGCATCGGCTTTTCGCTGGCGAAGCTGTCGCGCATCCAGGAGCTGCGCGGCGACCTGGCCGGCGCGCGCACCCTGGCGGATGAGGCGCGCACCCAGCTGGACAAGGTGCTGCCTCCCACGCACGAGCAGCGCCTGGACGCGGAGCTGCGCGTCCTCCGCCTGCAACTGGTGGCCGGATTGGATCGTGATCTACGGGAGCAGGCGATCGACCTGCAGCGGCGCGCCGATGCGCAACACGAGCCGTATCTGTCGGCGCACGCCCTGTACGTGCGCGCCCTGGCGCATGCGCGGCAAGGGGAGGACGCGCGCGCCATTTCGATGATCCGGCAGGCCCTGCAGATCAGCGCGCGCCCGCGCGCGTTCCCGCATGACCTGATCGCGTGGTACGCCACGCTGGCGCACCTGCACGAACGCGACGGCGATCCTGCGGCGGCCGCGCGTGCGCGTCGCGAAGGTGTCGCCTTCGCCGACCGCACGGAGATCCCCAGGACGCACCCTGCGCGCCGCGCATTGGTAGCGCCTGCAACCGTCACGATGACCAACGCCCCCTGAACCATCGCGCGGAGCGTGTCAGTGGGCGTCACCGGAAAGCGCTCGTGTCTGTGGACCCACACGCAGAGACCGGACTTCCATGTTGCTTTCCCGCCACGCCGCGCACGGCGCGCACACCGCCGAATCGCTCAACGACACGCCCCCGCCTTCCATCGCAACGCCGCGCGATGCCGACGCGGAAGCCACGCCCGCCACACCGGCGGCTCCGCGCGGATGGTCGCGCATGCTGCAGCGCCTGGCCGGCGTGTTCGCACCACGCCACGCCGCCCGCAAGGGATTGCTGCGGCTCGACGAGGAGACGGCGTTCGCGGGCTGTCCACGCGGCATCGACGGTTGCCCCGAGCACCGGGAAACGCTGGTGCTGCGCGGGAGGCGCCTCCAGGTCGTGTCCTGGGGCGATCCGCGCCGGCAGCCGTACGTGCTGATCCCGCCACTCGATGCGACAGGACGCGACGCGATGGCCGCCTGGGTGCGCTCGCTGACGGCGCAAGGCTATGCGGTGGTCGCGTTCGCGCGGGAAGGCCGCACGGTCGCCACGCAAACGTCCACCCTGCTCGAAACCACGGGCGACCTGCTCGAGGTGGGGCGCCGCTGCGGTGAAGCCGCCGCGGTCATGGGCCACTCGCTCGGCGCCATGTCGGTCGTCCTTGCGCTGCACCAGGGCCTGCGCGCGAAGCGCGCCATCCTGGTGTCCGCACAGGCCGACCCACGCGCCGCGCTGCAGCGCTTCGTCGATCGCTCGGGCATGGGTCCTCGCGTGGGCGCCCGCATGCTGGCCCTGCTCGAATCCCGCATCGGCCAAGGCCTGGACGCGTTGCAGGCGCACCGCATCGCGCCGGCCATCGGCATCCCGGTGCTGGTCGTGCATGACCTGCTCGACGACGAAGTGCCGTGGGACGAAGGCGAACGCTTCGCCCGCCACCTGTCGGCCTCGCGCCTGCTGACCACGCTCGACCTGGGCCACCACGGTGTACTGAATGATCCCGCGGTGCTGCGCGACTGCCTGCGCTTCCTGAAAGGCGAAGCGATCGGCGACAGGGTCGTGTCCTCGCCCAACCTGCCGTACGGCCTCGCCTGACATGGCGCCGGCGCGCGGTCGTGGCGACGCGGCGCCTGCCTGCGTTGTCCGGTTCCGCCATGCGCGCCGGAGCACCGGCCACGAGGTCGACGACGCCGCTGCAGGCCTCTGCCTGCGCGGTGGCCGTGGCATGCACGCGCCACCCGCGCCGCCCGGATACACGCTCGTGATCGCCCTGCGTGGAGCCGTCGATGTCGAAACCGAGGACGGCGTGTTCCGATTGGGTGGACGCCGGTTCCTGGCGTTGCCGGGCGACGCGCCGCGGCGCCTGCTGGCCGGTCCCGGTGCGGACTGGATACTCGTGCACGCGCCCGCGCCTTGGGTACGGGCGCTCTCCGATCCCGCGCGGCGCCGGGGCCTGTCGTCGCCGCTGCTGCTGCCCGCGGCCCTGCCGATGGACCGGGCGATGCTGCAACGGCTCTCTGCGTTGCTGGCGCGCGCGCCGCATCCGTGCGACCGCGAATCGGGCGGCGAACTGGCGGGCCTGGTCCTGGCCGCTCGCCAGGCACAGGGACGCGCCGTCGACTGGGTGGAACGCGCCTACGGGCGCAGTGAGCGGCATCGGCGCGCCGTCGTGGCGCGCCTGCTGACGGCACGCAACCGCATCCTCAACGCGCCGTTCGACGCGCACCACCTGCGCGCACTGGCCGAAGCTTCACGCTACTCGCCTTCGCACTTCCTGCGCTCGTTCCGTGACGTGTTCGGGATGACGCCGCACGAGCTGCTCACCCAGACCCGGCTGCTGCGTGCGCGCACCCTGATCCAGGATGGCCGGCTGGCGATCTGCGAAATCGCCGCCAGCGTCGGCTACGAAAGCCGGCATGCGTTCTCGCGCTCGTTCAAGCGCGCCACCGGCGTCACCGCGACGCGCTTCCGCGCGGCAGGCGGCGCGCGCTGAGCGTGACACTGGCCGCATAAGCACGCGTTCCACCCCCTTGCGCACCGGCTTCTCTCTCTCCGGTGCGTTCTTCTGCACGAAAAAAACCGCGCCCGTGAGGGCGCGGCCGGTTCCTGCGACGCGAGCGGCATCAGAACCGCTGCTGGTACTTCAGGTAGACGAACCGCCCGATGTCGTAGCCGCCGTAGTACGAGTACCCCGAGCTTGGCTGCGAGTACATCGGTGGCCCGTAGCGCTCGAACACGTTGTTGGCGCCGAGCGAGATCGTCGCATTCCAGGGCGCCTGGTAACGGACCTGCACATCATGGAACGTCGTCGATGGGCGCTCGTGCATCCGCAGCACTTCGCCGCCCGTCCACGGGGCGCGGTAGTTCGGCAGGCTGCAGATGTCGTCGAAGGCGCAGCGCTCCTTCACCCCCGCGTAGTACCGCATGCCCCAGGACACGCCCCACGCGCCGTGTTCCCAGCCCAGATTGAGGTTGGAGCGGATGCGGAAGTTGCTGCCGGTGCTCGTCGCGATGCCGTTCAACTGCTGCGGCGGATTGTCCGCGAGGTCATCGGTCTTGAGTTCGAGCTTGCTGATGTACGTACTCAGCCAACTGGCACTGAAGGTTCCCCACGGCGTCGACCGGCGGTAGTTGACGTCGAAGTCGAACCCTTCGGTCTCGACATGGCCCACATTCACCGGCGTGGTGGTGAAGGACACGATGTGGCCGGTGGCGGCATCGCGCTCGAAGCGGGACCCGGTCGGCGCGTTGCAGCGCGCCTCGATCCCGCGCAGATAGCAGTCGTCCAGCACCTGCGTTTCGGTGTCGGCCACGATGGTGTTCTCGATGCGGATCGTCCACCAGTCCAGCGACAGGTTCAGGCCAGGCGCGAATGACGGGCTGAACACCACGCCCAGCGTCATCGATTCGGACGTCTCCGGCGTCAGGTCCGGATTGGAGCCCGCGACGAACGGGATCGGCGTCTGCGTGCCGGGACCGTTGGCGATGCCGTCGGCATCGTTCGCGGGCTGGCGGAAATCAGCCGGCACGTCCTGCAGGCAGCGCGCATTGCCACGCGCGGCACCGAAGGACGTATCGCAGGGATCGGTATAGGACGAGAACGTCTGCGAGGCGCCGCCGTACAGATTGTTGACGTCCGGGGCGCGGAAGCCTTCGGCCCAGGTGCTGCGCACCAGCAGCGAATCCACAGGCTTCCATTTCAGGCCCAGCTTGCTGTTGGTGGTGTCGCCGAAGGTGTCGTAGTCCGAGTAGCGCGTCGCCGCACTGAGCGTCAGTTCCTGAGCGAGCGGCAGATTGGCGAGCAGCGGCACCTGCACTTCGGCATACACCTCATCGAGGCTGTAACCGCCGGACGTGGGTCCTGCCGCCAGATCGGTCGAGCCGCCCGATTGCGCCAGCGCATCGGGCGAGAATTCGCCGTACTCCTTGCGGTGCTCCACGCCGACCGCGATGGCGAGCTCGCCGGCCGGCAGCGTCGCCAGCGTGCCGGTGATGTTGGCGAAGTAGTCCTGCGTCTTCGTCATCGAGATGGCCTGCCCCACCGGGAAGATGAACTGCCTGACGGCCGGGTCCATCGCCGAGCCATCACCCGGGCCGCCATAGCCGAACGGGAGCAGCGGATTCCACGGCGTGCACTCGCCCTGGCTGGTGCCCAGCGGGATCGGGTTGTCCGGCGTGCCGCACTGGACCACGCCCTGGCTGTTGAGGAACGAAGGGCCCACCGCCATCCGCACGGCCGCCAGGTTGAGGTTGCCGGTGCCGACCTGCACGCCCTTGTTCTGGTTGTAGAGGTAGCCGACATCCCAGTCCCAGCTGCGGCCGGCGAGGTCGAAGTAGCCCGACAGCGTGCCGCTGAAGCGGTACGTGTTCAGCGAAAGCCGGTTTTCGCGCGGCACTTCCCAACCGCGGCGGGTGAAGTGCACCGCCGTGGGATCCGCGTCACCGCTCTGGTTGCCGACGGGGTTGTAATAGCTGTCGATCGACATGGGCGTGTCGAACGCCTGCGACGCGTACGGATAACCCGCATTGCGCGCGAACGAAGCGCGGTCGGTGTAGAGCATGTCGCCGGTGAAGCGAATGCGGTCGCTGAACGCATAGTCGAGGTTGACGAATACCGACTTCCGCTCGATGCCGGCCAGCAGCGTCGACTGCTGTACAGGCAGGGAGAAGTCGATGCTGTTGTCCAGCGCGCGGTAGCTGTCCAGATCGCGCGGATCGAGGCCGGGCGTCTCGCGCCGCAGGGTGAAGTTGCCGCGGTCCGGGACGATCAGGCGACCGTACTGGGTGGTCGCGCTCTCGCCACCCGGACGCGGCGCCGCGCCCTCGCCCATCGGGAAACGGTTGGCCGAGAACCAGCGGTCGGTCGCCCATACCGGATCTTCTTCCGTGTATTCGGCGCCCACGGTCACCGAGCCGCGATCGCCGCGGAACCCGGCGATCAGGTCCATGACCGTGCGCTGGCCATCGCCCTGCGAATACTGCCCGCCGTAGATGCTGGCCTGCATGCCTTCCATGTTGCGCCGGGTGATGAGGTTGACGACGCCGGCGATCGCATCGGAGCCGTACAACGTCGATGCACCGTCCTTCAGCACCTCGATGCGCTCGATCATCGCCGCCGGGATCTGCGAGATGTCCTGGAAGCCGCCGGTGGTGATGCCCAGCCGCTTGCCGTTGACCAGCACCAGGGTGCGGTTGGGGCCGAGGTTGCGCAGGTCGATATACGCACCGCCCACCGCCTCGCCCGCAGCCAGCGGGGTGGTGCGGCTCACCGCAGGACTGCCTGCACTGGTGATGTTCTGCAGGATGTCGGCGACCGAATTGAAGCCCTGCTTCTGGATCTCCTCGCGCGAGATCACCAGCACCGGCGCCGCGGTCTCCACGTCCACCTGGCGGATGCGCGAGCCGGTCACCTCGATGCGGTCCAGCGTGGTGGGCGTACCGTCGGCCGGCGTCGCGGTCTCCTGCGCGTGGGCCGCCGCCGCAGTGGCCGCGCACGCGACCAGGGCGACGCGGATCGCGTCGCGCAATGCATGTCGTTTCATTGAATCCCTCTCCTTCGATGGCTGTCGTTCGCGTGGTATTCGGTGAAAACATCGTTAAGCACCGAAGTTCGTACGCTACGGAGCGGGTCCGGCGGAGAGGTGTCCCGCGCACGTCTTTACGGGAGCGCTTGTTGCGGTGTCGCGACGCGCATAACGCGGAAAACGAAAAGGCCCCGCATCGCTGCGGGGCCTTTCCTGGAACGATGACGCGGGAAGCGGGACTTAGAAGTCCATGCCGCCCATGCCGCCCATGCCACCGCCGGCCGGCATCGCCGGCTCGTCCTTCTTCGGCGCCTCGGCCACCATCGCTTCGGTGGTGATCATCAGGCCCGCGATCGAAGCGGCGTTCTGCAGCGCGGAGCGCGTGACCTTGGTCGGGTCCAGGATGCCGAACTCGATCATGTCGCCGAACTCGCCGTTGGCGGCGTTGTAGCCGAAGTTGCCCGAACCATCCTTCACGCGGTTGACGATCACCGACGGCTCTTCGCCGGCATTGGTGACGATCTCGCGCAGCGGGGCTTCCATGGCGCGCAGGGCGATCTGGATGCCGTGGTTCTGGTCTTCGTTGGCGCCCTTCAGGGTGCCGATGGTCTGCAGCGCGCGGATAAGCGCCACGCCGCCGCCCGGGACCACGCCTTCTTCCACCGCCGCACGCGTGGCGTGCAGGGCGTCTTCGACGCGGGCCTTCTTTTCCTTCATCTCGATCTCGGTCGAGGCACCGACCTTGATCACGGCCACGCCGCCGGCCAGCTTGGCCACGCGTTCCTGCAGCTTCTCGCGGTCGTAGTCCGAAGAGGTCTCTTCGATCTGCGCCTTGATCTGCTTGATGCGCGACTGGATGCGCTCGGCATCGCCGGCGCCGTCGATGATGGTGGTGTTCTCCTTCGAGATCACGACCTTCTTCGCACGACCCAGGTCGTTGATGGTGGCCTTCTCGAGCTGCAGGCCGACTTCCTCGGAGATCACCGTGCCGTTGGTCAGCGTGGCGATGTCTTCCAGGATGGCCTTGCGGCGGTCACCGAAGCCCGGCGCCTTGACGGCGGCGACCTTGACGATGCCGCGGATGGTGTTGACCACGAGGGTGGCCAGCGCTTCGCCTTCCACTTCCTCGGCGACGATCAGCAGCGGCTTGCCGGCCTTGGCGACGCCTTCCAGCACCGGCAGCAGTTCGCGGACGTTGGAGACCTTCTTGTCGTGGATCAGGATGAAGGGGTCGTCGAATTCGACCTGCTGCGACTGCTGGTTGTTGATGAAGTACGGCGACAGGTAGCCGCGGTCGAACTGCATGCCCTCGACGACGTCGAGTTCATTCTCCAGGCCCGAGCCTTCTTCAACCGTGATCACGCCTTCCTTGCCGACCTTCTTCATCGCCTCGGCGATGATGTCGCCGATGTTGCTGTCGGAGTTGGCGGAGATGGTGCCGACCTGGGCGATCGCCTTGTCGTCGGCGGTCGGCTTGGAGAGCTTCTTCAGCTCTTCGACGGCGGCCTTCACGGCCTGGTCGATGCCGCGCTTCAGGTCCATCGGGTTCATGCCCGCGGCGACGGCCTTGGAGCCTTCGCGGATGAACGCCTGCGCCAGCACGGTGGCGGTGGTGGTGCCGTCACCGGCGTTGTCGGAGGTTTTGGATGCGACTTCCTTGACCATCTGCGCGCCCATGTTCTCGAACTTGTCGGCCAGTTCGATTTCCTTGGCGACGGAGACGCCGTCCTTGGTGATCGTCGGGGCGCCGAAGCTCTTCTCGAGCACGACGTTGCGGCCCTTCGGGCCGAGGGTGGCCTTGACGGCATTGGCGAGGATGTTCACGCCGCGCACCATGCGCGTACGGGCGTCTTCACCGAAACGGATATCTTTGGCTGCCATGTGCAACTCCGGGAATAGTGAGGGTGGTTCGTGCGGCGGGCGCGGGGCCCGCCATCAAGAGGACTGCGGTGACGTGGGCGACGGCGCGGGGCCGTCGCGCGCGATCAACCGAGGATCGCGAGGACGTCGTCTTCCTTGATGATCTTGTACTCGATGCCGTCCTGCTTGTAGGCGGAACCGGAGTACTGGCCGTAGATCACCTTGTCGCCGACCTTGACCTTCGGGGCGCGCACGCCACCGGTGGCTTCGACGAACTTGCCTTCGCCGACGGCGATGACTTCGCCCTTGGTGGGCTTTTCCTTGGCGGCGTCGGGAATGATGATGCCGCCGAGCGAGGTTTCTTCGGCTTCGATCGGCTTGACCACCAGGCGGTCGTACAGCGGCTTGATGTTGCTCATGTCAATCCTCTTAAGTGATTGATTGGACTGGGAAAGGGGCAGCGATGTTAGCACTCGCCTCAGGGGACTGCCAACGCCACGGGTACAAAAACCCGGCCAGGCCGGGATGCAGGGGATATGGGGTGCGCCGGACGGCGTTCAAGGGCAGGTGCGCATCTTTGTCGCAGGGGCCGGCCGGGGCGGGTCTGCAATAATCGGCGGCCCATGCCTGTCTTCCTGATCCTGTCGACCTGCCCGGACGCCGACACCGCCCAGCGGCTGGCGCGGACCCTGGTGGAGGAACGCCTGGCGGCGTGCGTCAGCCTGCTGCCGGGCGTGGTGTCGACCTACCGTTGGCAGGGCCAGGTGGAACAGGCCACCGAGGTCCAGCTGCTCGCCAAGACCCCGGCGGACCGGCGCGACGCCCTGATGGCCCGGTTGGCGGAACTCCATCCCTATGAACTGCCGGAAATCCTGGCGGTCGAAGCCGCCGCCGGCCTGCCCGCCTACCTGGACTGGGTGACCGCGGACACCCGCACCGACGCCCGACCCGAGTGACCCGATGACGCCGATCCGCACCCTGCTCGCCTTCCTGCTGCTGCCCCTGGCCTCGCTGCTGGCGCCCGCCGCCTCCGCCGCGATCACCCAGGACGACCTGCTGCCGGTGGACGACGCCTTCGTGCTGACCGTCAGCGCGCCGACCCGCGACCGGATCGAGATCCGCTGGAAGATTACCGACGACTATTACCTGTACCGCCACCGCACCGGCGTGGACGCGGACGCCGGGTTCGCCGCGCAGCCGCTGCAACTGCCCAAGGGCAAGGCGTATCGCGACGAATTTTTCGGCGATGTCGAAACCTACCGTGGCGAGCTGGTCGCCACCCTGCCCGGCCGACCCGCGCCGGGCACCGACAGCGTCAGCCTGAAGATCAAGTACCAGGGCTGTGCGGACGCGGGCATCTGCTACCCGCCGCAGACGCGCACGCTGAAGGTCGCGTTGCCGCCAGCCGAGGACGAGGCGTTCGTGCCGCTGGGCGCCGGCGCAACGGCGGGCGGTCTGCTGGGCCAGAAGCCGCAACCCGGCGTGGACGCGTTGCCGCTGCCAGCGGAACAGGCGTTCGCGTTCGAGGCGATCGCCTTCACCGGCAACGAACTGCTGCTGCGCTTCACGCCGGCGCGCGGCTACTACGTCTACCGCGACCGCACGTCGATGGCGCTGGAAGGCGCACAAGGCGTAGCGCTGCAGGCACCGCGCTGGCCGAAGGGCAAGGCGCACCGCGACGAGCATTTCGGCGATGTCATCGTCTACTTCGACCAGGCCGAAGTGCCGGTGCCGCTAAAGCGCGATCGCGCCGACGCACTGACCGCGACGCTGCGGGTGACGTTCCAGGGTTGCCAGACCGACGGTATCTGCTACCCGCCGATGACACGGCGGATGAAGCTGTCGATTCCCGCCGGCACGGTGACGCCGGCGAACGCAGCGGTGACCGAAGCGCCCGCCGCCGTGGCGCCCGTGGCCGCGCCTGTCGATGCACCTGCAGAAACGACGACAGCCGGAAGGACGCCCGCCGCGACCGCCGACGTCGAGCGCACGCGTCCGCCCAAGAACGTGGTGGCGAACACCAAAGGCTACGGCTCCATCTCGCTGCTGACGGCCTTCGCATTCGCACTGCTCGGCGGCCTGGTGCTGAACCTAATGCCGTGCGTGCTGCCGATCCTGTCGCTGAAGGCGCTGTCGCTGGCCGAAAGCGGCCGCAGCGGCAACGACGCGCGCCGACGCGCGCTCTGGTACACGGCCGGTGTGCTGGCCAGCTTCGTCGCGGTGGGTGCACTCGCGATCGCGCTGCGCTACGCAGGCCAGGCGCTGGGCTGGGGCTTCCAGCTGCAGCAGCCGTGGGTGGTCGGTGTGCTCGCCTACGTGATGTTCGCCGTGGGCCTGAGTCTGTCGGGCGTGTTCACCGTCGGCCATCGCCTCGCGGGTGCGGGCCACGGTCTGGCGACGCGCAGCGGCCCGGCCGGCGATTTCTTCACCGGCGTGCTCGCCGTCGTGGTCGCCAGCCCGTGCACCGCGCCGTTCATGGGCGTGGCATTGGCGTATGCCTTCACGGCGCCGGGCGTGCTGGGCCTGCTGGTGTTCGCGATGCTCGGCCTGGGCTTGGCACTGCCGTTCCTGCTGATCGGCTTCGTGCCAGCGCTGGCCAATCGCCTGCCGCGTCCGGGCGCGTGGATGGACACGCTGAAGCAGGTGCTCGCGTTTCCGATGTACCTCACCGCCGCCTGGCTGCTGTGGGTGCTGGGCAACCAGCGCGGCATCGATGCCGTCGGCCTCGCACTCGCGGGGCTGGTGGTGCTGGCGCTCGGCCTGTGGTGGTGGCAGCGGCTGCGGTTGCGTACCGCGCCCCTGCAGCGCGTGTTCGTTGGCCTGCTGGTCGTCGCATCGGTGCTGCCGCTGGTGGTTGCGCACCGCATGCCGAAGGCCTCTACGGTCACGACGCACGGCGATGACCATGTGGCGTATTCCGCCGAAGCGCTGGGCACGTTGCGCGCCGAGGGCCGCATCGTCTTCGTCGACATGACCGCCGACTGGTGCGTCACCTGCAAGGCCAACGAGAAGGCGGTGCTCAACACGCCGGCATTCCGTGACCTGCTGACGACGCATGATGCCGTGATGATGACCGGCGACTGGACGAACGTGGATCCGGCGATCACCGCGTTCCTCGAAGAACACGGTGCCGTCGGCGTTCCGCTGTACGTGATGTATCCGCGCGGCGGCGGCGCCGGCGAAGTCCTGCCGACCGTGCTGACCCAGGACGGCATGCGCGAGGCCTTCGAGCGCGCGGCACGATGAAGGCGACGACCTCGCGCGTGCTGCTCGTGGCGGTCGCCGCCGGTGGCCTGGGCCTGCTGGCGAGCCTGTGGTTCAACGGCAACCCGTTCTGGCGCACGCAGGTGGGCGAACGCGCGCTGCATGCGGCGACGAACGCCACCGCACCCGCGCCGCCCGCCGGCGTCACGCCTGCCGGCATCGGCGATCCGATGCCCGCCATCGCGTTGCCGGGACTGGATGGTGCCGTCGTCGACCTGCGCACGCGCTATGCGGGCAAGCGGTTGCTGATCAACGTCTGGGCAAGCTGGTGCGGACCGTGCATCGACGAGATGCCGGAACTCGATCGCTTCGCCGCGTCCCAGGGTACGGACGGTGTGCAGGTGATCGGACTCGCGCTGGACACGCCGGAAGGCGTGCGCGCCTTCACCGCGCAGATCCCGGTGCGCTATCCGATCGTGCTGGACACGCCAGGCCCCGCCGATGCGAGCGTGTGGCTGGGCAACGCCAAGGGCGTGCTGCCGTACACCGTGCTGGTCGATGCCGAAGGCCGCATCGCGCGGCAGAAGATCGGCCCGTTCGCCCACGGCGAGATCAGCGGCTGGGTCGACTGACACGCATCCCGCGCGGGACGCTGCTCACTCTTCCTCTCCCTCACGCGACGCCTGCCGCTCGCTGGGTTTCACGCGACCGCCCTTCGCACCGATGCGCGCCATGTGCGCGCGGTCCTGGCTGACTTTCGCACCGCCCTTCCTGCCTGCCTCGCGCGCATCGTCGCTGTCGAACTGATGCGCGCGGCCGCGCTTCTGCGCTGCGCATCCGCCCTTGCGCGCGATCTCCTTGCGCTGCTCCGGCGTGAGCAACGCGAAGCCCCACTTGCGCTTCTTCTCAGCCATCGCCGGCATCTCCGCAAGCGAACGCGACCGTGCGGCACGCTGCATGCGATGCGATGAGCGCGTGAACGCCATTCATGCACATGACTCGATGTGATGCAGTGCACGCATGCCCACATCACTGGCTTGTTGCTGAAGCGGACTCAGCAGAAATCGTCGTGACGCTCTCGCAGTCCTTATGATCGGGGAACACGAACAACAACATCCGCGTTCCTCTGCGAAGAACCACGTTGCGTCCGTCGATGACGGACCCGATCGCGCCTTGCGATCACCTTTCCCCCCGTGCAAGCGAGAAGGCTGTCCCCATGACCAAGGCTGTCCCCATGAAACTTCCCGATGATTTCCAGTGGGTGGAAGCGATGCCCGATGACGATTGGAGCGGCGCCCGCCTGGATCTCGCAGGACATCCCGTACTTGAAGTAAGCGCGTGCCGTGGCGGTTGGCTGGTGGTCGTCCTGATGGACGACCCCCGGCAACCGCAGGCGAATGTCGCGGTCCGCTCGGTGCCTGCCGGCATGCGCTGGTCGGCGCGTTGGGCGTTGGCGCGCACCGATCGCCTGCGTACGCTGGCGGCCCGTCGCAATGCGCTACGCCCTGTCGGCGAAGCGCAGCCCTCTCCCGGCCTGACGCTGGTGCCCCACGTGCAGCCCTACGCGCGCGAGGAAGAAACATTGGATGCGTGATCCGCATCGGTCCACGATCAGTTGCCGCGGTCGAAGTTGTATTGCGCCGCGGCCGCATTGCTGATGATCCCGGACAACGGCAGCAGCTGGGTCAGGAAGCGGTTCCAGCGGGTCACGCCCGCGGGACCCACCCACACGACATCGCCGGGCCGCAGCGAGAAGCGCTCGCCGAGCGTGAACGCCACCGGCGATGTCGCATCGAGGTGGTACACCGTGGCCTGCTCGTGCGAGTCGTCCTCCATGCCACGGATGACGTAGACCGCGCCGCCCTTGGCCGTCACCGGATTCAGTCCGCCGGTGCGGCCAAGGGCCTGGGTCAGGCTCATGTCGGTGGTCTTGAAGGTCAGCGCCTGCGGGCGCAGCACTTCACCGATGACATACACCTGCTTGCGATCGTTGAACGGCATGTACAGGCGGTCGCCCGGCTTCAGGTAGACATCGGCGGCCACCGTGCCGCGGTTCAATGCATCCAGGTCGAGCGGATAGTCGGTGCCGTCGCGCGTCAGCACGAAGCCGGACAGATCCGCCTGCTCCACATCGATGCGCGCGCGGCCCACCGCCTGCGCCAGCGTCAGCGGCACCGTGGTGAATTCCTGCGGCGTGGTGTCGTCGAACGCGCCCTGCAACGTGACCTTCGCACCATGGCCGACCACGTTGACGTCGACCTGCGGCGATTTCAGGTACTGGCTGAGCCGGCTCGCGAGCGTGCTGCGCACCTGCTCGATCGTCTGGTCGGTGACGTTGAGCTTGCCGGCATACGGGAAGAAGAAGCTGCCATCCGGCTGCACCAGGCGCCCGTTGGTCGCGGCCTGCTGCTGGCTGCCCGCCGGCGTGGTGAGCTCAGGGTGATCCCACACGGTGACGATCAGCGTGTCGCCCGGTTGGACGCGGTACTCCTCGGGACGGTACTGCGCAAGGGTGGGAGGCAGCGCGACGACGGCGCGCGGCGCGGCGACCAGCGATTGCGTGATCGGCACCATGCGCACGTCGCTCTGCGTTTCGCCGTCGCCACTGGGCACGCTGGCGTTGCGCATCATGCGCTGGCCAGGGCCCAGCGAGCATGCCGACAGCGCGGCGATGATCGCCGTGGCGAGCAGGACTTGGGCGGGTCGTTGGATATTCACTGCCGGGCACCTCACTGGTTCGGTTGGCGGCGTCGCATGCACGGCATGGCGTCGCGGTCGTTGCCCGGATCGTGGCAACGAAGGCGTGAAGAGAACGGCGGCAGCGGCACAACCGCGGATTAATGCGCGTACGCGCCGATCCACGCCGCCGTCAGCGCAGCGAACTCCTTGAACGCGCGCCCGCTGCGCCACAACGCGCGCCGCGATGGCACCCAGCGCTCGCGCAGGCCGACGGCGGGCCGCCCTTCCGGCACCGGCACCGGCGTGACCTCCGCGCCCGCCTGCGTGAACAGCAGGGCGGCGCGTGGCATGTGCAGTGCGGAGGTGACCAGCAGCACATGGCGACCGCCGTGCTCCGACGCGAGCGCCGTGCTGAAGCGCGCGTTGTCGCGCGTGTCGTGGCTGAGCTCCTCCAGCATGAGGACGTCTTCGGGAACGCCGAGGCGCTGGATGGCATCGGCCATGCGCCGCGCTTCGGTGGTGTTGCCCACGCCGCCGCCGCTCAGGATCACGGTCGAGGCCTTGCCCGCATGCCATGCCCTCGCGCCCGCGGCGAGGCGGCTGCTGCGCAGGCGCGCCGGGTCCACATCCTCGCGATCCAGCCACGCGTAGTTGCTGCCGCCGCCCAGCACGACGATCGCGTCCGCCCTGGGCAACGCTGCCGCGTCGCGTACGGCATAGCGGTGTTCGAGCACGCCACGCAACGTCTCCGATGCGAACGGGATCGACCACAATGCTGACCACGCCAGCGCGATGCCCGCGACGCCACCGGCGATCCAGTGCCGCCGCAGCAGCCACGCGAACGCGGCGATGCCCAGCAGGCACAGCGAAAGCGCTGGCGGATAGCTCAGCGACACCACAAGTTCAGCCAGGGTCTTCATCGGCCGGACTCAGATGACGATGCCGCGGCTGACATAGAAGAACAGCACCCCGCACGCCACGGCCAGGCCCGCGCCGAGCAGCAGCGGCTGCCGCAACGGCGCCACCCGGCTGTAGCAGCACGCCGCAGCGAGGATCAGCGACACGGCCAGCCAGCCCGGCAGCAGATAGCGGTTGGAGAAATAGCCCCAGCCGATCGCGAAGAACGGCAGCACCATGACCAGATAGGCCGAGGCGCAGTCCTGCAGCGGCTTGCGCGCCGCCGGCTGCACCCACGGCGACACGGCCAGCACCAGCAGGTACCAGAAGATCGTGAATACTGCGAAGTCGATGCGCACGCCGGCACGGTAGTTGTCGTTGGCGGTGTATTCCATGACGGTCGCGTACAGCGTCGGCGACACGACGCCCACGGCCTTCATCGACAGCCCACTGATATAGGCGAGGAACGCCAACGCGGCCAGCGCGCGCAGCAGGTTGGGCTTCAGCAGCAGCGCCGGCGCGCAGACCAGGTACAGCAACGAGGACACGTGCAGGCTGGATGCGAGCGCGCCCAGCAGCACGAAGCCCCACCACCTCCGCTGCTGGAAGCACAGCAGCGCAGCGAAGACCAGCGGCGCCGCCAACCCCTGTCGGATCGCATTGATCGATGCGTTGACGAACATCGGCGAGATGAACAGCAACAGCAGCGAGGCGCACAGCAGCGTGGGATAGGCCTGCGTGGGTGGGAATGCGCGATGGTTAATCCTCACCGCGATGGCCACGCCCAGCAGCAGCAGCGCGAACAGCACCGCCTGGTAGCCGGGCACACCCAGCCCCAGCAGGCGCAGGCCATAGCTCAGGTAGGCGAAGCCGGGTTCGAGGCGGGTGTCCGGCACACCCTGATCCAGACTTTCGAAGAAGCCTGCGTACGTCTCGGTGTCGGAACCGATCTCCAGCGGACGGCCGCCCACCAGCCAGCAACCGAACAGGGCGACCGCGAGCAGCCACACCACGCCGAGCCAGCGCTCCGCGTTGGCCTGCGGGTGCGTGACCGGGCGCATGTACGGCAGCGTGCCGGCGGGGGTCTTCATGCGATCACCGCGTCGCCGCCGGCCGCATCAGCAACAGCACGCGCCGACGTCCCCGTCGCACCAGGCCCACGCTGCGCGCGAACCAGTGCTCGCCGCGCGTGACCAGGCCCGCGGCCAGCAGCTCGCGACGCACGTCCTTGCCGGCACGGTGCATCGCATCGAGATCGCCGCTGAGCCCGGCCGCGCCGAACGTGGGTTTGTGCCAGTAGGCGAGGACCTGGTTGAGCTTGACGCAGCGATAGCCAGAGAACCCGATCTGCGCCCACAGCAGGAAATCCTCCACCCGACGGAAGCGTTCGTTGAAGCGGAACGGCAGGTCGCGTCGCAGGATCACCGAGGCGGTGGGAAACGGATTGTTGAGCAACAGGCGGCGGCGCCCGATCACCCGGCTGCGCACCGCCCCGCGCACCGGCTCCGGTGCGGCGCCGCGCGGCGACACCTTCATGCGATGCGCGATCAGGGCGATGCGGGGATCGCGCTCGAGTTCGGTCATCTGCCACGCGAGCTTGTCCGGCGCCCAGGTGTCGTCGGCGTCGAGGAAGGCGATATAGGGCTGCACCGCCTGGTGCCAGCCGAGGTTGCGCGCGCGCGACGGTCCACCGTTGGGCGAAGACGCGATCACCTTGACCCAGCCCGGCGGGTATGCGGCGGCGACGCGATGCAGCGCATCGAGCGTGTCGTCGCCGCTGGCATCGTCCACCAGCAGCACCTCTGCCGGTGGACGGGTCTGCGCGGCGATCGACGCGACCGCATCGCCGATGGTGTCGCCGCACCGATAGCACGGCACCACCACGCTCACGGGTGCCGGTGCACCGGGGAGAGAGGGAGAAGCGAGATCGTCGTTCATGCGGGGGCCCATGGTGCGCATTGGAAGATGTCCGGCGCCCGCCGTGCGTAATCGGCGCGTGAAACGCGGGGCCGCCGTTCGCCTGCGAGCAAGGCAGGCAGCGCGTCGCTGAACGGGTTGTCCGCGTCCGCGGCCGTGACACGCAGCGAGGCATCCAGGCCGATGTCGTCGGCGAAGTCGCGGCATTTCGGGTGGTAGTCGATGATCATGAACGGGACGTCCTGCAGGTAGGCCACGATCGCGCCATGCAGGCGTGCGCTCACTACCACATCGCAGGCGGCCAGCGCATCGACGGTGCGCAGCGGATCCTGGCTCGTATAGCCGCGCCATTCGGCCGCGACGCCTTCGGTGCGCAGTCGGTCCACCAGCGCCTGCGCGAGCAGGCGGTCGCCGTGCCGTGGATGCTCGTTGAGGCTGAACACATCGACGCGGACATCGCGCGTGCGCCGCAGGTCCGCCAATGCGGCGATCAGGTGCTCCTCCCAGCGCCGCCGCGAGGGTGCGGCGTACTCGCCATCCTCACGGTAGCGGCACGGCGCGATACCCACGCGCACGGGGGCATGGTCCGGAACGGCGCTGCGTGGACCCGATGCCGGCAGCAGCGCCGCGAGGTCGCAGCCCGCATGCGTGATCGCGTCCAGCCCCATCGCCTTGGCCAGCTGGTGCGAGCGTTCATCGCGTACCGACAGGTAGCGGAACCGCTGCAGGAACGTGGCGACCGAATCCTGGTCGCGTGCGTCATCGAACGGCCCGATCGACACACCCACCGCCGCGAGCTGCACGCCGCGTTCCACCGCGGACAGCATCATCGGCTTGCGGAACGATTCGCGCGCGGTGATCACCGAACCGCCGCCCATCACCAGCACGTCGCAGTCGTGGATGCCCCGCGCGAAGCTCAGCCACCGGCTGGCCTTGCCGACGAGTCCCGCGCTGCCGTACCAGCGCGTGGGATAGCGGCGCGGTACGGTGCTGCGCGCGGACGTCGCCGCCAGCGGCGGTCCCACCACGCGCGGTGCCGCATGCCAGTAGGACTGCGCGGCGCGCGCGCAGAGCACGCCGAACAGATCGTCGCCGAAGTTGCGCATGCCGTAGTAGCCGGTGAAGGCCGTCCGCAAGGCCGTCATGGCGCACCCCGCAGCGCCGCCGCGCGCCGCGCGCCGTGGTACATCGCCAGCAGCAGCAGGACCTCCGCCGCCAGCGTCGCGCACGCTGCGCCCATGGCCCCATGCCCGGGGATCAGCACCAGGTTGAGCAGCGTCGCCGCGAGGGCCGCCGCCACCATCGCGCCCACGCGATACGCCATCTGGCCTTCGGTCAGCAGCACCGCGCCCACGGCGGTCGACAGGAAACGTACCGGCACGCACACCGCCAGCAGCATCAGCAACGGCTGCAGCCCCGCATAACGTTCACCGAACACGCGGACCGCTTCGCCCGACAGCGCCGCCAACACGATGCCGATCAGCAGGCCGCTCGCCAGCATGCCGATGCAACCCAGTCGATACACCTGGCGGAAGCGCGCGCGGTCGTGCACCGCCCAGCGGTGCAGGCGCGCAAGCAGGAATTTCTGGTACACGGTGGTCGGGAAGAGGTAGATCGCCGTCATCACCGCCAGCGCGATGCCGAACACCCCTGCCTCCGCATCGCCGCGCAGGTACTTCAGCAGCACCGTGCCGATCTGGAAGAACACCGGGTACAGCACCGCCGCCACGCCGTACGGCCACGCCTGCCGCAACAGCATGCGGGCATCCGGCCGGGCGATGTCGCGGACGAGCAGCGCATCGCGCGGCCCATGGCCTTTCAGACCCCAGTCGCCGCGGCGCATCGCCTGCCACTGCGGCAGCGCAAGCGCCAGGGCCACGAACGCCAGCGCGGCATGGCCCCACGCGACGGCATGGATCGACATCGACAGGCCCGCCACGGCCGACAGTGCGATCGCCAACCGTCCCGCCGGCATCAGCAACTGCCAACCCGCCAGCGCCGCGTGCCGCTCTTCCAGGCGCAGCTTGCTGCCGATCTGCTCCACCGCCAACAGGCCGAGGATGAACGGCGTGAGCGCCAGCAGCATGTAGCGTGTCTCCGCATCGACGGGCGGTCCGACGAGTGCCCACGCGACGATCCCGCCGACCGCCAGCAGACTGGACAGCACGAGGAAACGCGAAGACGCCGCCTGCCACCGTTCGGCGGCCCACCCCTCCGCGCCGTGCGCTTTCAGGCGGAACTGCGACAGGCCGAATCCCGCCAGCGGCGCGACCAGGCTGACCGTCGCCAGCGAGGAAGCGAACAGCCCGTACTGCGTCGGGCCGAAGTGGCGTGCCAACACCACCTGCGTCAGGAACACCATCGCTGCACCGGCCGCTGTCGCCAGCGACAGCAGGGACAGCGCGGCGAGCGCCGGACGCCATGGCATCGACACGGCCTGGCTCATGCCGCCGCCGCAAGCGGCTGCGGCAGCGGCAGCAGCTCATCGTAGACTTCGCACGTCCGGCGGATCACCACGCGCTCGTCGAAGTCGGCCAGTGCCTTCTCCCGCGCCGCGGCACCCAGTTGTTGCAGCAGCACGCGATCATCGTCGAGCCGGGCCAGCACGCGCGCCAGCGACTCGGCGCTGCGCGGCGCCACATGCAGGCCGTCGTGGCCGTCGCGCGTCACCACTTCCCGGCAACCGGGCAGGTCGGTGGTGACCAGCGCGATGTTGCAGGCCCCGGCTTCGATCAGGCTCTTGGGTACGCCCTCGCGGTAGTAGCTGGGCAGCGCCATCACATCGACCTCGCGCAGCAGTGCCGGCATGTCCTCCACGTGTCCGAGCCACGTCAGCAGGCCCTGTTCCTGCCAGCCCTCGACTTCCTCGCGCGTCACCGAACTCGGGTTGCCTTCGTCGGGCATGCCCGCCAGCAGGAAGCGCACGTCACGGCCCTCTGCGCGCAGCCTGGCGGACGCTTCCGCGTACTCGCGCACGCCCTTCTCCTTCAGCAGACGCGCCGCCAGCAGGACCCGCAGCGTGCCTGCTTCGCTGGGGCGCCTGCCTTCCGTATTGAAGCGCGCGATGTCCACGCCGGAACTGCGGATGAGGCGGATGTGCTGCGCCGGCGCGAGGCGCAGCGCATGGAACGCCTCCGCGTCGTCGGGGTTCTGCAGGATCACGCGCGAGCGGTCGCTTCCCAGCGCCGCACGCATCAGCGCGGAGACCAGCGGGCGGAGCACGCGCGCCTTCATCCGGTCACTGGCGAACACGTAGCCCAGCCCCGTCACCGCGTTGACGTACGCCGGCACCTTCGCCGCACGCGCCGCCAGCGCGCCGTACACGGCGCACTTCAGGGTGAAGCTGTGCAGGAGGTCCGGACGCTCCTCGCGCAGCACCGCGACCAGATTCGCCAACGTCCCCGCTTCGCGCAGCGGATTCAGGCTGGCGCGCTGCATGCGCAACGGCACCCAGCGCACCCCGTGCTCCGCGAAGCGCGGGCCGAAGTCGCCCGGCGGCGAAACCATCACCACGTCCACGCCACGCGCCTGCAAAGCACGGGCCGTCGAAAGGCGGAAGTTGTAGAGGTACCAGTCGGTGTTGGCGAACAGGATGAACTTCAACGCAGGCTCCACGCGAATCGATTCCAGGATTCTAGGAAACGACCTCGCGGAATCCATTGACGCACTCACCACAAGCCGCAGGCAGGCATGAACGCACGAAACGAAAGAGGCGGCCTTCCGGCCGCCTCTTGACGGGCTCTTCACCCCGGGCGAATCACTTCGCGAACTGGTTCGTCGTCACCCGGATCTCGGTGGCGCTGGACACCTTCGCCACATGCGCGCCGTTGCCCTTGTTCCCTTCCACGATGCCGGTCATGGAGACCAGCGGATTCAGCACGGTATTCACGCCATGCAGCCGCGTGTTGTTGTTGCGGAACACGTTGCCGCTCACCTGGTAGTTGTAGGTGTTGGCGCCCAGCATCAGGCCCACCAGGTAGTTGTGCCGGATCGTGTTGAGCGCGATGTAGCCTCCCTCCGGACCGATGGTCAGCAGGCCGTGGCCACCGTTGTACTCCATGGTGCACCGCTTGACAGTGACGCCCTTGACCCGCTTGTACAGCAGCACGCCATTGCCGGCGTTGCCGCGCATGACGCAGTTCTCGATATGCACCGTCGAGGTGATCCGGGCGTCGTTGGAATCCGGCTCAACATCGATACCGCATTCCGGCGCGATGCCGCGCGTGTCGCTGAACTCGCTGTCGTAGACCTTGACGTTGCTGGCGCAGCCGATCGTGAGACCCTGGCGGCGATTGCCGGTGCTGACAATGTTGGCGATCACCACGTCGTCGCACGGGATGGTCGGCGCGTTGGTCACCATCGCGCCGCCGATGGAGACGCCGTCGCCCCAGCACTTCGAGACATGGATATCGCGCACCGTCACCTTCGACGAGCCACGGATCATGATCCCGTGCCCCCACTCACCGGTGGTGCCCAGGTGGTTGTCGCGGTCGCCGATGATCCGCCCCCCGGAGATCTCGACGTTACTCACCTTGTAGGCCATGAGCACGTAGGCGCGCTCCAGGTCGTTGCGCTTGGCCCGCAGGATGGCGCCATCGGCCAGCTGGAGATGCATGTTGCTGCGCAGGCGCACGTTGCGGGTCGGATCGATCACGTAATCGCCGGCCGGCACGTGGACGGTGCCGCCGGCCGCGGGCAGCGCATCGATGGCGGCCTGGAACGACGTGGTGTCGTCGCGCGCGCCGTCGCCGGCCGCGCCCCAGTCGCGCACGCTCAGTGCCGTGGCGCCGCGCGCGCGCGCCGGCGGGTCGTACACGGCAGTCGCCGACATCGAGAGCGCCGGCATGTTGCCCGCCATAACGGCACCGAACGCGCGCGGGATGCCGCTGGCCACGCCGATGGCGGGCAACGCGACGAGCATCGACTTCTGCAGGAAATCGCGCCGAGGCATCCCAGCCTCGCGCACGTCGTGCACGAGAACATTCTTCTTCACAAACGTAACCCCTTGCGGGCACGTGCCCGTCGGAAAAGTAGCCATGTGATTGCTGCGTGAAATCGCAGCGGGGGCGACTATAGCGATGCGAATGCAACCACCGGTTAACGCGATCGCGTATCTGTGAACGCTTTCAAACACTTGGAGCGCGCATGGGCGATTCGCGCTAACGCCGTCACGGATATTCATGCGCGCGATGGCGGTTGAGTCCGCTTGCCCAGCGCGGATGAGGCTGCTTGTGCAGCACGGCTGAGCCCGCTTGTTCCGCCGGATGCGTCCGCTTCGCGCGACGGACCGGCGGCTATTCGAAGCGGTTGTTCCGCTCGACGCGCACGTCCTTCGCGGTCTTGGCGACGTCGATGTGCATCCAGCCTTTCATCGCCTGCGGCTGCCGCCGCCGCAGGCCCGCGGCGTTGCCGGAGAAGCGGTTGCCCGCGATGGCGATCCCGCGACCACCGCCGCGCACGACGATGCCGCGCAGGCCATTGTCGACGATGTCGTTGTCCTCCAGCACGCACTGCTCGCCGCCGCGGATCAGCACGCCGTCGCCGCGGTTGTCGCGGATGATGCACCGACGCACGCTGATGCGCCGCCCGCGTTCGTAGACCTGCAGGCCGGCGCCGTGGTTGCCGCGCAGCGTGCAGGCCTCGATGCCGATGTCCTCGGCGTCGCCGCCCGGATCGGGTTCGATATCGATACCGCAGCCCGGCAACGTGCCCTGCGTGGCGATGAACTGCGAGCGCAGCACGCGCACGTTCCGCGACCGTCCGATCGTCAGGCCCTGGCGGCGGTTGCCGGTACAGACGACATCCTCGATGCGGATGTCGCGGCTGGGTACCATGCGCGCGCCGCTGATGCCGCCGACCGAGATGCCGTCGCCCCAGCATCGGGTGATGTGCAGGTTGCGCAACAGCACCTGTTCCGCGCCCCGCACCATGATGCCGTGGCCCCACTCGCCCGCGGTCGAGAGATGGTGATCCCGGTCGCCGACGATGCGGCCGCCGCTGACCTGCACGTCGTGTACGCCTTCGATCAGCAGGACGTACGCCCGCGGCGCGGCGTTCGCCCGTGCGACCAGGCGCGTGTCGGGCGCCATGGACAGGCGCGTGCGGGAGCGCAGGCGCAGGCTGCGCTCGGGATCGATGACATAGTGGCCCGGGCCCAGTGCGAGGGTGCCGCCGGCGGGCAGCGCGTCGATGGCCGCCTGCAGCGCACGGGTGTCGTCGCTGACGCCATCGCCCCGCGCGCCGAAGTCGCGCGCATCCAGTGCCAGCGCTCGTGGCACGGGCACGGCCGACGCAAGCACCAGGCCCGTTCCGGCTCCGATCAGTCGGCGCCGCGACAGCCGCATCAGGCCGCGATCGATTCGCGGCGCAGGTCGGCCGCTTCCCGGGTCGCCTGCGAGGCGTGCGCCGCCAGCCACGGCAGCACCACGGCCAGCAGGTAGAACTTCGATGCGTGGTACTTGTTGTCGAGGCGGCCGCGGTTGCGCTCAAGCCACGCCACGGCGCCCGGCAGCATCGCGCGCGCGTCCGCGGCGAACGCATGGACCTGCTCGAACCGCTGCGCCGCCAGCCCGCATACGTCGAAGCGGAAGCTGCCCTTGCGCTGCACATAGGGCAGCTCGCCGAAGCGCGCGGCGATGTGCCGCCGGATCAGGACCTTGTTCAGGCCGGTGTCCGGATCCACCTTCTGCTGTCGCGGCACTTCGTGATGGATCCATTCGCGCAGGGCGCGGTCGCAGAATGGATACGCCGCAGCGAGCCCGGCCGCATGCGCCGTGTAGAGGCCCTTGGCGAATGCGCCCGCCGAACCCGCGATCGACATCGACATGTCGCGCCATTCCCACGCGCTGGTGGCGGAGGCGATCTCGGCTTCGAACAGCGACAGGCGATCGCGCGAACGGCGCGCCATGTCGATGCCGAACAGGGCGTCCACCTCCGCATCGCTGAAGCGCGAGCCCGGGAAGACGCGCTCGATCGGCGTCATCTGCAGCGTGCCGAGCGCAAAACACAGCGGGAAGCTGCCGGAGATGCCCGGCAGACCGGTGGCGTCGAACGGCAGGCGCAGGCCGCGTGCGAGGCGGACGGTCAGTTGCTGCTGCAGATCGACCGGCGTGCCGAAATAGCTGTCCGCGCCAAGCCCGTCGATGATGCCGTCGCCACCGCGTGCCGCCACTTCGGTCGCCAGGTCGGCGTACGACAGCAGGGCGAAGTCGGCCGTCAGCAGCGGCATCCGCCCCGCCAACGCCAGGTAGCGGTCGTAGGCACGGCCGGGATCGCAGACCAGCGCCTCATGGCGCAGGCCGAGGCGGGTGGCGACCTGCCGTGCCGAGTCCAGTTCGTTCTCCTCGCGTCCGCCCAGGTAAGTGATGCAGGTGGCGTCCGGGCGGGCGTCGGCGAGCGCGATGGCCAACGTGGTCGAATCCTTGCCGCCACTCTGCAGCTGCCAGGGCGAACGCATGCCGGCGCAGGTCCGCGTGATCGCCTCGCACAGCATGCGGTGATAGACGGCGATCCAGTCCTGCGGACGGTCCGCCACTTCGGGCACCTCGCCGGCGTTGCGGAACTTGAAGTGGAAATCCGGCGCATCCCGCATGTCCTGGTGCGCCGAGAAGCCGAAGGTCACCAGCTTGACGCCTTCGTAGATGGAATGCGGCGGATAGACGAAGGCATTGCGCAGCAGGTCGGCCACCGAGACCGGATCGACCCGGTGGTATTCCGGATGGCGGTCGAGCACGGTGAAGTCCGGCGTGCCGTAATACGGCGACATGGTGATCTGCATCGGCCGCGCCTCCCTTACCGGCCCGTACCGGTGCGCGGCGCCGGCAGGTACTCGTAATACGTGTAGGCGTACTCGCCCGCGCCCCGCTTCTCCACGCCGTTGAAGATGGCACCTTTCACTTCCACGCCGTTCTGCTCCAGCCGCTGTTTGGCCAGGGCGATCTCGCGCTGCTGGTTGAGGCCCCAGCGCACCACCATCAGGCAGGTGCCTGCGTGGTGGCCGATCACCGCGGCATCGGTCACCGCCAGCACCGGCGGCGTATCGATCAGCACGATGTCGTACTCGCCCGAGACGCGCTTCAGCAGGTCGCTGAAGTTCTCGTGCATCAGCAGCTCGGACGGATTCGACGGAATCGCGCCGCGCGAAATGAACGACAGGTGCTCGGCGCCGGCCACGCGACGGACGGCGTCGTCCAGCGGGATGCGGCCTGCGATGACGTCCGACAACCCGTTCTCCCAACGCACGCCGACCGCGTCATGCAGCGTGCCGCGGCGCATGTCGGCATCGATCAGCAGCACGCGCTGGCCGGTCTGGGCGATGGTCACCGCCAGGTTGGCGCAGATGAACGTCTTGCCCACGCCCGGGCTGGGCGCGGAAATCATCAACAGGTTGTTGCGCATGCGCATCCGGGCGAAGTGCAGGCTGGTGCGCAGCGAGCGGAGCGCTTCCATCGCCAGGTCGGCCGGCGCGTTCAGTGCCAGCAGGCGCGACGTGCCGTCGCGGCGGCGATGGCTCATGCGGTAGGTCAGCGCCTGGCCCTTCTTGCTCAGCGGGATCGACGCGTAGACCGGCAGGCCGAGCAGTTCGATGTCGACCGGATCCTCGACGCCACGGCGGAACATCTGCTGCAGCAGGACCACCACCACCATCACCATCAGGCCCAGCAAGGTGCCGGCGGCGAGCACCGGCAGCGGCTTCGGCCACGCCGGGCTGTTGAGGTTCACCGCGGCCGGATCGATCACGCGCGCATTGCCCACGGCGCTGGCCTTGGCGATCTCGAGCTGCTGCGCCTGGTCCAGCAGGTTGGCGTAGGTCTGGTTGGTGACTTCGACATCGCGGTTCAGGCGGAACAGCACCTGCTGCGTATCCGGCAGGTCGTGGATGCGGCCCTGCAGACCGCTGCGCTCGCCCTGGAACCGGTTGATCTGGTCCTGCAGCGCGCGGTAGGTCGGGTGCGCCGCGGTATAGCGGTTCTCCACTTCCGTCATCTTGATGCGCAGCTGCTGGATGCTGGAATCCAGCGCGATCGTCTGGTCGAGCAGCGCGCGGTTCTGCGTCGCCACGTCCAGCGTCTGCGTGCGGGTCTGGAACGCGGTGAGCGCCGCCTGTGCCTTGGCGAGCTCCTCGCGCACCTTGGGCAGCTGCTCGGTGACGAACTTCAGCCGGCTGGCCGCTTCCGCGGAGGTGCGCGCGACGTTCTGGCGCACGTAGGCGCCGGTCACCTCATCGAGCACGCGGCGCGCGCGCTCCGGATCGGCGTGTGCGTAGACCAGGCCGATCACACCGGAGTTGCGGCCCATTTCGGTGGCGGTGATGTTCTCCTTCAACGTCGCCATCACGGCAGACGGGTCGTAGCGCGTCACCTGGAAGCGCATGCCGGGATTCGCGGTGAGCCGGCGGACCTGCATCGCCACGCCGCCCGCGTTGACGGGCGTGCCCGCGCGACCGCGTACCAGCACCTGGCCCTGTGCGGACAACACGTAGTTTCCCTGGGCACCTGCCGTCAGCTCCAGCGGGACGCCCTTCAGGTGCTCGGGCACGTCGAGCCGTGCGATCTCGAGGACGTCGCCGCCCCAGCCATACTTCGACAGGCCGAACCACGGCGTCGCCAGCTGGCCGGGGTTGGACTGCTGGTAGCGGCGGGCGATGAAGTCGCCGATCACCGGCGCGTGCTGCGGCTTCACGTCGACATCCAGGTCCATCTTCGTGATGGCCTCACCGATCACCCGACGCGAGGTAAGCAGCTGCACTTCGGTGGTGCCGGGCGTCGGGATGGCCGGCGGCGCCTGCATCGCGGCGTTCTGGCTGAGGCCCGGCGGAATGGCCGGGCGGCTCTCCACCTGGACCACGGCATTGGCTTCGTACTTCGGCGTGACCACCGCCAGGTAGGCGATGCTCGCCAGCACGAACGCGGCCGTGCCGAAGAGGATGAGCTTCTTCTTCGCGCCCAGCGTGGAGACCAGCGCAGGGATGTCGACGTCGTCATTGCGCACGGAGGCCGCCGCCAGGGCCGGCCGCTCCGTACCTCGTCGCGTGATCAGCTGGGTCGCCATGGTTCACCTCGCTTGCAGGTCGTATCGGAGGCGCGCCCTGCGGGACGCGCGGGGAGGAACGGGGCGGTCTTCATGACGCGGCCCGTGCATCGAACGGTTCGTGCAGCGCGTGCGGTGCGGTGCGCGGCGGCGGCGGCGCACGCAGCCCCGCCAGCGCCTCCAGCACGGGCGCGCAGCCATCCACGCGGGGAATGTCCAGGTCGGGCGCGGCGCACAGCGACATGTAGACCGCATCGTCGCCCAGCAACGTCAGCAGGCGGCCCGCGATCGCGACCGGCGTGGTACCGATCGCGACGGCGCCCGCATCCTGTCCGGCGATCTCTTCCTGCGCCACGAGCACCGGCTTGCCGAGCAGGCGGCGCGGCGGCGGCGCGCCCCTGCCGGCCAGCACCAGGTAGGCGCGCTCGAGCAGGTAGGCCCAGGCGAGGAAATCATCGACTTCCAGCGGATGGACGTTCGCGAACGTATGCAGCGGGTCGCCGCCCTCGCCGGGCGCCACGCCGACGCCGCCGACCCAGACGATGTCCACATCGGGACGCCGGCGCGCGACCATGGCGAGCGCATCCGAAAACGCGCCCTGTCCCGGCTCGGCGCTGCGCGCGCTGACGGCCAGCAGCAAGGGCGCATTGCTGCGGAGGAAGCCGAAGCCTTCGGCCAGCGCGCGCGTGAGGTCGGCATCGCGGCGGATCTGGCGCAGCGCGGTGCGCAGGGCGTCGTCGGCCACGTCGGCCTGCACGAGGATGCTTTCCCGCGGCACGCCCTCGCCGCTCAGGCGACGGCCGGTCAGCTCGCTGGGTGCGACGTGCAGCGCGGCGAGCGATTGCACGATGCGGCGACTGGCCTCGCTCGGCCAATGCTGCGTGCCGGAGGCTGGCGCATCGGCATCCACGCAGACCAGCGGGACGTCGCACGCATGCGCCGCCAGGCTCATCGCGAACGTCACCGGCGCATCGCCCGGCACCACGATCACGTCGGGATTCGTTTCGCCGATCAGCTGCTGCATCTCGGCCTGCGCGTCGCCGTACGCAGCCGTTCCACCGGCGTCGCCGGACACGCTGGCCTGCGCCTCCAGCCCGAACATGTGCAGCAGGTGGCCGGCGTCGCCGCCTTCGCCCTCCGCTACGCAGACGGTGGCATGGAAACGCGCATCGTCCGCCAGTCGCCGGGCGATGGGCGCCACGCCGGCGCCTTCGCAGGAGGCATTCACCAGGCAGAGGGCGTGCAACGGGGCGTCGGGGTCGCGCAGGCCGCCCGCCCGCAGCTCGTGCCTGCCCGCCGCGACATCGAGTGGACGCGCGCCGAGCGGACGCACGGACACCGGTGCGTGGTTCAGTTCGCCATCGTCGGGGAATTCGCTGCGCGACCGACGCGTACCCGTTCCCGGCGCCGGCGACCCGGAGGTCCAGCGCTCCACGGCCGTGAGCAGGCGCGGGAATCCGACGACGTACGCCATCGTGGTGGCCACGAACACGAGGAAGCTCAAAGGCTGCGGCAGCGGACGGAGCGCATAGCCCAGCAACGCCAGCATCGCCCCCATCGATACGATGATCCACAGCGCGGCCTGGGTCGACAGGCCACGGTCCACCAGCAGGTGGTGGAGATGCTGGCGATCGGCGGCGAACGGCGAGCGCCCGCGACGCATGCGGCGGTACATGACCGCCGCGGTATCCATCAGCGGCAGCGCCACGCACCACAACACCTCGACCGGCACGAGCCGACCAACGCGCGGATGGCTGAGATAGATCAGGCTCCAGCCGACCAGGAAGCCGATGACCGTGCTGCCGGCATCGCCCATGAAGATCTTGCGCCCGTCCGGCCACCCCAGGTTGACGAACACATAGGGAATCAGTGACGCGAACAGGATCTGCAGCATCAATGTCGCACCGACATCGGGTGCGCCGTCGTGCGCGAACAGCAGGACGGCGGCGATCGACACCATCGCGGTCGAAGCGGCGAGACCGTCGATGCCATCCATCATGTTGAACGCGTTCATCAACCCGATCACCGCGATGATCGTGACCGGAATGCCGAGCAGGCCCAGCCGAAGATCAAACACGGGAACGAAGCCCCCGACCTGATCGAGGTAGTAACCGGTACTGAGGATGACCAGGCCGACGATGGCGGCTTCCACCAACAGCCGCGTGCGCACGCTCAAGTGGCTGATGTCGTCGGCCACGCCGACGGCGACGATGAGCGCGCTGCCCATCATCAGGCTCATCACGAAGCGATCGACGTAGCCCAGGTAGCCCAGGCCCACCAGTGTGCCGACGAAGAAGCAGATGCCACCGATCACCGGCACGCGGCCGACATGCTGTTTGCGCCCGCTCGGACGGTCCACGAGACCGACCCGCCGGGCCCATGGCCGCATCGAAAATATGGTGAACAACGTGGCGGCGAGCGCGATGGCGCTTGCCGCGACGACCCTTGCATTCTCCATCTGTCACCCAGGGTTGCTGTGGACGAAATGCCCCAAGGAACCCTGGTCCATTCGGGATCCTGCGCGTCAACACGGGGCGCTGTTGAGTGACCCGAGGCTACGGACAGGAATTTGATGAGCGCATGAAATGGCGCTTCACGCGTAACCGTCCAGTCAGGAAGATGGACAGCGATACAGGTGCGTGATCACAGAGACAGCCGGTGATCGCGTGCGCACCATTCGGCCACGCAACGCTCGATCAGCGCGAACGTCCGCTCGAAATCCTCCTGCGTCCCCGCGATGGGATCGTCGATCTCCTGCGATGGCATCCAGCGGCCGAGCAGGTGGAGGCGCGCTCGCGCATCAGGCGCCAGCGCGCGCAAGGCCCGCAGGTGGCGACGCTGCATGGCCACCACGAGATCGTCCGGTCCCACCGCCGCGGGATCGAACAGGCGCGCGACCGGCGCCAGCGGGCGCAGCCCGTGCGCATGCAGGACGGTAGCGGCGCGCGGATCGATCGCGCGCCCGGGCTGGGCGGCGAGGCCGGAGGAGACCACCGTGCATCGGCCCGCCGGCACCCGTGCATGGAACACGGCGGCGGCCATCGGGCTGCGGCACAGGTTCCCCATGCAGACGACGTGTAAGGTGAACAACCGGCCGGTCCTGGCGTGGAAACGGCCGCCAGCCTAGGCGACGGAACGGGCCCCGCGTGCGAATGCGGCGTGAGGCCGCAACACACATTCATATATAGGGTGTGGGACGCGGCGCAGGAATCCAGATTCAAACGAGTGATTAAAACGCGAGAAACTTCGGCGAACTGGACAGCATCGCCCGCTTCGCGCAGACTGCCGCCCTTCCGCTGGAGGCGCGAATGGCGACACTGCTGGTCCTGCATGGCCCCAACCTCAACCTGCTCGGCACGCGCGAGCCGGAGGTCTATGGCCAGGCGACGCTGGCGGACATCGACCTGGCGCTGACGGCGCAGGCACAGGCTGCCGGGCATCGGGTGGAGACCTTCCAGTCCAATGCCGAGCATGCCCTGGTGGACCGGATCCAGGCGGCCCGCACCGACGGCACCGCCTTCATCCTGATCAATCCGGCCGCCTTCACCCACACCTCCGTCGCGATCCGCGACGCGCTGGCCGCGGTGGCGCTGCCCTTCATCGAAATCCACCTGTCCAACCCGCACAGCCGCGAACCGTTCCGCCACGCCAGCTACTTCAGCGACAAGGCCGTCGGCGTGGTCTGCGGCTTCGGCGCCGACAGCTACCGCTACGCGCTGGACGCCGCCCTGCAGCGGCTGCCCGCCTGACTTTCCTTTGTGTTCCCCCCGGGGAACAGCGTTCACCCACGAGGCTCCCATGGATCTCCGCAAAATCAAGAAACTGATCGACCTGCTGGAAGAGTCGAACCTGGCCGAAATCGAGATCAAGGAAGGCGAAGAATCCGTGCGCCTCGCGCGCGCGCCGAAGGGCAGCTACGCCATGCAGGCGCCTGCGCCGATGATGGCGCCGGTGGAAGCCCGACCGGCCGCACCGATGCCGATGAGCTCGCCCACCGAAGCGTCCACCGGCGGCGCGGCGAAAGCGGGCAATGCGTTGCCCGACGGCCACGTGGTGCGCGCGCCGATGGTGGGCACGTTCTACGCCTCGCCGTCGCCCGACAAGCCTGCCTTCGTCGCCGTGGGCCAGACCGTGAAGGCCGGGGAGACGCTGGCGATCATCGAGGCCATGAAGATGTTCAACCCCATCGAGGCCGATGTGTCGGGCACCGTGCTGTCGATCCTGGCCGAGAGCGGCCAGCCGATCGAATTCGACCAGCCGCTGTTCGTGATCGGCTGAGGCCTGCCCCATGCTGGACAAAGTCGTCATCGCCAACCGGGGTGAGATCGCGCTGCGCATCCTGCGCGCCTGCCACACCCTGGGCATCCGCACGGTCGCGGTGCATTCCACCGTCGACCGCAACCTCAAGCACGTGGCCATGGCCGACGAATCCGTCTGCATCGGCCCCGCCGCATCGAAGGACAGCTACCTCAACATCCCGGCGATCATCGCCGCGGCGGAAGTCACCGACGCGCAGGCGATCCACCCCGGCTACGGCTTCCTGTCGGAGAACGCGGACTTCGCCGAGCGTGTCGAGCAGTCCGGCTTCATCTTCATCGGCCCCAAGGCCGACACCATCCGCATGATGGGCGACAAGGTCGAGGCGATCCGCGCGATGCTGGCCGCCGGCGTGCCGTGCGTACCGGGCAGCGGTGGCCCGCTGGGCGACGACATCGTCGCCAATACCAAGATCGCGCGCGAGATCGGCTACCCGGTGATCATCAAGGCGGCAGGCGGCGGCGGTGGCCGTGGCATGCGCGTGGTGCACGTCGAGGGCGCACTGAAGGCGGCCATCGAAACCACCAAGTCGGAAGCCAAGGCGGCCTTCGGCAACGGTGAGGTCTACATGGAGAAGTTCCTGGAAAATCCGCGCCACGTGGAGATCCAGGTGCTCGCCGACGGCCAGGGCAATGCCATCCACCTGGGCGAGCGCGACTGCTCGATGCAGCGCCGCCACCAGAAGGTGGTCGAGGAAGCGCCGGCGCCGGGCATCACCGAAGAACTGCGCAACGAGATCGGCAAGGTCTGCGTGGAAGCCTGCATCCGCATCGGCTATCGCGGTGCGGGCACGTTCGAATTCCTGTTCGAGGACGGCCGCTTCTACTTCATCGAGATGAACACCCGCATCCAGGTGGAACATCCGGTGACCGAACGCATCACCGGCATCGACCTGGTCTGCGAACAGCTGCGCATCGCCGCCGGCCAGAAGCTGACCATCAAGCAGAGCGACATCGTGCTGCGCGGCCACGCCATCGAATGCCGCATCAATGCGGAAGACCCGGACACGTTCATGCCGCATCCGGGCCTGATCCAGCACTTCCATCCGCCGGGCGGCCCGGGCGTGCGCGTGGACACGCACATCTATGAAGGCTACCGCGTGCCGCCGAACTACGACTCGATGATCGCCAAGCTCATCGTGCACGGCCCGGACCGCGACACCGCGATCGCGCGCATGCGCGTGGCACTCAGCGAGATGGTCATCGACGGCATCAAGACCAACATCCCGCTGCAGCAGCGCATCATGCGCGACCAGGGGTTCCAGGCCGGCGGCCAGAACATCCACTACCTGGAAAAGCGGCTGGCCGAGCGCAAGAACAAGGCGATCTCGCTGGTCTGACACGCCCCGGCCCCGCGTCCACCGCGGGGCCGCATGTGGCGGAAGCTGGGTGGGGCGCGTGTCCGGCGGGACACCGCTCCGGCGTTGGAGGAAGCGGACCCCCGACGAGAACGCACGATGCGTCCCCTGCCCCGCCCGCTCTTCCTGGCCACCGTCATCGCGGCCGCGCCCGCCGCCAGCGCACCGACCTCCGGCCCGCCCACCCAGGTGTGGATCGACGTCGCCACCCACCACATGGCCGGCATGCCCGATCTGGGCCCGCTCGGCGGCATGGCCTCGCGCATGATGGGCGGCGGCCAGCAGGCGCACTACGGTCAGACGCGGATGCCGATGATGACCGGGCAATACCTCGACATCGCGCTGTACAACCGCCCCAATCCTGGCAAGGACGCCGAGCAGCGCATCCCCGCCGGACTCCGCCTGGGCAAGGCCTTGCCGCTGGTGCCGCCCGTGCGCACCGCCGCGCCCTCCGATCGCAGCGGCGAATACAAACCACCGGAAGGCCAGCAGCGCCTGCTGATCTACTGGGGCTGCGGCACCACCGTGCGCAAGGGCCAGCCGAAAATCATCAGCATCAGCGCGAGTGGCGGGAAGGTGGAAGTCAGCGGCTCGATGCAGGGACGCTACGCACCGGACCGCGACATCGAATCGGATCCCGCCTACGCGCTGTGGCCGAATCCGAAATCCGGCAAGCGCGTGCCCGACGGCGCTTCGCTGCAGGGCGCACACCAGATCACCGGCCCGGGCGTACCGGACTCGCTCAAGTTCGAACTGAAGCAGGTGGCCGACTTCATGCCGAAGATCAACCTGCAGAGCACCGGCTCGCTGGCCGATGGGCAGACCTGGCGCTGGGCGCCGGTTGATCGCGCGCAGGCGTACTTCCTCCACGCCGTCGGCACGCAGGGCAAGGACGTGGTGCTGTGGAGCAGCGCGGAGGTACCCGATGCCGGACAGGGCATCTTCGATTACCTGACCGGCTCGCTGATCGATCGCTGGACGAAGGAGAAGGTCCTGCTGCCGCCCACCACCACGCAGTGCGCGGTTCCGAAGGGCATCTTCGCCGCAGCGGGCGAAGGCGGCCGCGAAGGCGGCGGCGGACTCCTCGGCATCATCGCCTACGGCCCGGAGAGCCACATCGCATGGCCGCCGAAGCCGACCGACCCGAAGCAGGCATGGAACCCGGAGTGGAACGTGCGCGTGCGCACCAAGTCCACCGGCAGCGCGATGCTGGGCATGGACCTGTCGCAGATGCAGGACATGGACCAGGACGAGGAAGCGAAACCGCAGGAACAGAAGAAGCCGCTGCGCGGCCTCCTCAAGGGCCTGATCGGCGGCTGACGACGACCTGCTGCGGCAGAAACGACAAGGGCCGGGAGTGCGTCTCCCGGCCCTTCGTCTGTGTGCGCGACGGCAGCGATGCCGGTCGCTTTATTCAGGCGACATCTGGGTGCCCGGCACGGGTTCGACGCCCAGCGGCGAGGCGGGGTCGGTGATGCGCACCGTCTCGGCCGAACCATCGGCCCACACCACCTTGATCGTGCTGCCCGGCGCGAGCGTGGAGAACGGCGTACCGCTGCGCGCGCGGTACAACGCCGCGACCTGCGCAGCGCCGAGGCGACGCGCATCGTCCGGCGCGTGCAGCGTCATGTGTCCGACGCGCGACAGATCGCGGTACTCCCGGTGACGCGTGTCGATGACGATCGTCGCCGCTGCCGCGGCATACGCCACCACCACCAGGCCCCAGACCAGGAGATTGACTCCCGGCCGCGTGCGCTTGTACTTCATCCGTCCACTCCCGTGTGGGACAGCAAGGTGCCCACCATCTCGTCCACGTTGTCCTCACCCTGGCGCGGGACGCCCGCGTCCCGTGCGAAGGTGCTGAAATCCTGCGATTCGTCCTGCGAGCAGATGCCGCCATTGACGCAGTAACTGGTCATCATCGATCCGGCCGGGCTGCAGTCCATGCCGAGCTTGCACGATGCGATGCGCCACGCGATCTCGCTCAATTCGCTGCCGGATACCTCGCCGAGCGTCTCGCGACGCCCGCCGCCCACGCTGCCCATCACGGGCGCGATGGCGACGAACGCGAAGGGATCGCCGGAATCCAGTACGCGCTGCACCAGCTCCCGACGGTAGTCGTCGTCGGCGCGCAGGGGCCGATCCATCGCAAGCAGTGCGGCCTCCGCCGCAAGACTGCCGGCGCGCGCCGCCTGCGTGCGCTGGTTGAGGATCATGGGATGCGAAAAGCCGTCCTGCGGCACGAAGCGCGCACACCGCTGCTGCACGCGCTGGCGTGCCGACAGCATCGCTGCACCACCCGACAATTCCAGCTTCGCGATCACGCGCGTGTCCTGCGCATAGCCACCGGGATCGGCGGCGAACCCGGCGCAGTAATCCTGTACCAGGCTCAGCAACCACATCGCATCGGCGTCGCCGGCCGCGGCACGCACCATCAGATCGCGCGAGTAGGCGAACAGGTCGGTGCTTTCTTCGAAGCCGCGACGCAGGGGAGACAGGCGCGAAACAGGACGCATCGCCACGGCCTGCGGGCGTGCGGCATGCGGCGCGGATACGGCGGTCAGTTCCGGGGTGGGCGCCCCTGCATCTGCAGCACCACCGAAGACAGCACCGTCCCAGCCCGCTTGGCGCAGCGGCATCCACGCCAATGCGCCCAGCAGGCCCACCAGCAGGATCGGCAGTAGCAGCTTCCGGGGCACACGGCCATTATCCCGGCCGCTTGCCGGCCTTTCAACGAACGACCGTCGCGTCCAGCGGCCGCACCCGGCCTTCCGTCGCCGGCAGCCTCCCTGGCCCGCGTGAGACACTAGGCGACCGCCCCTGCAACCGCCCCGCGCCATGCCCTATCTGGAACTCTCCCTGCGCTGCACCGAAGCCGAGCAGCCGCGCTACGAGAACGCCCTGGACGATGTCGGTGCGCTGTCGGTCACGCTGCTGGATGCGGACGCCGATACCGGCAACGAGCACGCGATCCTCGAGCCCGGCGTCGGCGAAACGCCCTTGTGGAAATCGCTGGTACTGACCGCCCTGTTCGATGCCGACGCCGATGCGCTGACCCTGCTCGCGGCGCTGGAGGCCTTCGATCCCGGCCTGGACTGGACACAGGTCGGCTTCCGTACCGTGGCCGACGAAGACTGGGAACGGGCGTGGCTGGACCAGTTCAAGCCGATGCAGTTCGGCGCACGCACCTTCATCGTGCCCTGGAACCACGCCATCCCGGACGAAGCGCAGGGCGCCGGCGCCGCGGTCGTGCGGCTGGATCCGGGCCTCGCGTTCGGCTCCGGCACGCATCCCACCACGGCCCTGTGCCTGCGCTGGCTGGACGGCCTGGCCGATGCCGGCGAACTGGACGGGCGCCAGGTCCTCGACTTCGGCTGCGGCTCCGGCATCCTCGCCCTGGCGGCGCTCAAGCTGGGTGCGGCCAGCGCCATCGGCGTGGACAACGATCCGCAGGCGTTGCTGGCCAGCGCGGACAATGCGGCGCGCAACGGCGTGGACGCGCACCTTCGCGTCTACCTGCCCCAGGACGAGCCGCCGGCCACCTATCCGGTGGTGGTGGCCAACATCCTGGCCTCGGCGCTGGATGCATTGGCCGAGACCCTCGCCGCGCGCGTCGCGCCGGGCGGCCGCATCGCCCTGTCCGGCATCCTCAAGGGGCAGGAGGACGACCTGCTGGTCCGCTATGCCGCCTGGTTCGATGCGCTCGTCGCGACGCAGGATGGCGACTGGATGCGCATCGACGGCACGCGCCGCTGAGGCGTGGCCCCGTCCAAGGCGGTCACAACACGCGCGTGGGCCTGCATGGTTGAATAGCGACCATGTTCACCGCCTGCCCCCATTGCCAGTTCCTGGTCGCCCGCGATCCGCAGACGGGTGCATTGCCCGCCGCATGCCCGCGGTGCGGCACGTCATTGGCGGTGGATGACATCGCAGGTGCGACACGCGCTCCCAGCCTGGCGACATTCCTGCATCCCGCCCCCTCGTCCGCGCCGGCGCTAGAAGACGCCACAGACCCGCAGGCGCATGCACACGCGGACACGCCGCGCCACGAGATGCCGGATCAGGTCGCCGACAGCGCGCCGGACGCGCTCGACACCGACGAAACTACGCCTGGACCGGCACCCTCCGCGGCCGCCGCGCCTGTGTCTCTCGAAGTGATCGAAACGATCGACGCGACGACGACCGACGCGGCGGCGCAACCCAGCGATCAGGACGACGCCCCCGTTGCTGTGCACGCGGATGCACCATCGCACGGTGATGAACCGATCGACGCGGCGCCGGTGGCCGCCATCGTCGAAGCACCACCCAAAGCACGTGGACCCGCGGGCCCACGCTTCCTGCAGCGCACGCGCACCACGCCGGTGCATGCACGGCATGCAAGGGCGCAATGGATCGCCGTGGTCGCACTGTCGCTGCTGCTGTGCGTGCAGGCGTTGCTCGCCGATCGCGCGCGGCTCGCCACACAGGCGGGCTGGCGTCCGATCGTGGTCGCACTCTGTGGCGTGTTCCGTTGCGATGTGCCGACCTGGCGCGAACCCGCCGCCTTCACCATGCTGAGCCGCGATGTGCGTCCCATCATCGGCCGTCCCGGCACATTGCAAGCCCAGGCCACCTTCCGCAACGAAGCGCGCTGGGCGCAGGCATGGCCGGTGATCCTGCTGACACTGAAGGATGCCGACGGTCGCACGCTCGGTGCCCGCGCGCTGGCACCCGGCGACTATCTCCCGCAGGGCGAGGCGTCGCCCTCGATCGGCCCGGGCCAGAGCGCGCAAATGGCCGTGCTCGTAAAGGAACCGAGCGCCAACGTCGTCGCGTTTTCCTTCGACTTCCGTTAATCGCGCCGGTTCATCAAAAAGCGGATGCACGCGCCCCGATCAGGCGCTAGACTCGTCCCCCCGCCGAAAACCGACACGTGCACGGCGGCCCTCAGCATCCGTGGCACCAGGGGATCCGATTGAACGCTGCCTCCACCCGTCAGGACCATCCGCGCGGTACGCAACGCCCGCCGCTGCGCGAACACGTGGCGTTGTCCGTGCGCCGCTATCTGCGCGACCTGGACGGCAGCGAGGCGGATGACGTCTATGAAATCGTGCTGCGCGAGATGGAGATCCCGCTGTTCGTCGAAGTGCTGAACCATTGCGAAGGCAACCAGAGCCGCGCCGCGGCCATGCTGGGCATCCACCGCGCCACGCTGCGCAAGAAGCTCAAGGACTACGGGCTGGCCTGAGCGGCCTCCGGGTCGGTTGCTGCGGCGCGTTATAATTCGCGCCCCGCTCCGTACCGCCCTCTCCATGACCCTCGATCTCCAGCCCGTGCGACGGGCGTTGCTGTCCGTTTCCGACAAGTCCGGCCTGCTCGACCTGGCCCAAGCGCTGGCGCGCCATGGCGTGGAACTGTTGTCCACGGGCGGCACGGCGAAGACATTGCGTGACGCCGGCCTGGCCGTCCGCGATGTCGCCGAGGTCACGGGGTTCCCGGAAATGATGGACGGCCGCGTCAAGACGTTGCATCCGAAAGTGCATGGCGGCCTGCTCGGCCGCGCCGGCCTGGACGACGCCGTGATGGCCGAACACGGCATCGGCGCGATCGACCTGCTGGTGCTCAACCTGTATCCGTTCGAAGCGGTCACGGCCAAGGCCGGTTGCACGCTGGCCGACGCGGTGGAGAACATCGACATCGGTGGACCGGCGATGCTGCGTTCGGCCGCGAAGAACTTCGCGCGCGTGGCGGTGGCTACCGATCCTTCGCAGTACGCGAACCTCGTTGCCGAGCTGGACGCCAATGGCGGCGCACTGCCGGCGGCGACCCGCTTCGCGTTGTCGGTGGCCGCATTCAATCGCGTCGCCCAGTACGACGCCGCGATCAGCACCTTCCTCTCCTCCGTTACCGACGCGTCGGGCGAGGTGCCCGCGCGCACCGCTTTCGCGGCGCAGGCCAACGGCAACTTCGTCAAGGTCATGGACCTGCGCTATGGCGAGAACCCGCACCAGCAGGCGGCGTTCTACCGCGACCTGTACCCCGCGCCCGGCTCGCTGGCGACGTTCACCCAGTTGCAGGGCAAGGAGCTGAGCTACAACAACATCGCCGACAGCGATGCGGCGTGGGAATGCGTGCGTCAGTTCGATGCGCCCGCCTGCGTGATCGTCAAGCACGCCAACCCCTGCGGCGTAGCCGTCGGCGTGGCTTGCGGCGACGCTTACGAGTTGGCCTACGCCACCGACCCGACCAGCGCCTTCGGCGGCATCATCGCCTTCAACCGCACGTTGGACGCCGCCACGGCCAAGGTCATCCTGGATCGCCAGTTCGTCGAAGTGCTGATCGCACCGGACTACGAACCGGGCGCGCTCGATTACGCGGCCAAGAAGGCCAACGTGCGCGTGCTGCGCATCCCGCTCGCCCCCGCTTCGAACGGCTTCATCGACACCAAGCGCGTCGGCTCCGGCATGCTGATGCAGACCGCCGACGACCGCGTGGTGACGCGCGACGAATTGAGGGTGGTGACGAAACTCGCGCCGACCGACGCGCAGTTCATCGACCTGCTGTTCGCGTGGAAAGTGGCCAAGTTCGTGAAGTCGAATGCCATTGTCTACGCAAAGGATCACCGCACCATCGGCGTCGGCGCCGGCCAGATGAGCCGCGTCTACTCGGCGCGCATCGCCGGCATCAAGGCGGCCGATGCGAACCTGGTCGTCGAGGGCTCGGTGATGGCCAGCGATGCGTTCTTCCCGTTCCGCGACGGCATCGATGCCGCTGCCGCCGCCGGCATCAAGGCCGTGATCCAGCCGGGCGGCTCGATGCGCGACAACGAAGTGATCGCGGCGGCCGACGAACATGGCATCGCGATGGTGTTCACCGGCGTACGCCATTTCCGGCACTGAGGCGACGATGCGCCGGATCGCGCTCGCTGTCTTGTTGGTGGTGGCCTGCGTCCCCGGCGTGGCGCAGGCGTCCGGCTTCGGCTGGTATGTCTGCTCCGTCGACTGGAGGGATTTCGACGAGACCGTGCAAGGCCTGCGTGCGGAAGCGAGCGAACTTCTCGCCGAGGCCGATACGCCGAAGTTGCGCGCTTACCTGCAACTGCAGGCGGACTCCCAGATCGTGGCGATGTGCGACGGCGCCAACGAGGGCCCGATCGCAGCGGAGTTCTATGACCGCGGACTGGCGGCCTATGCGCGGACGTCCCAGGAAAAGGCGGGCGTCCGCGACACCTATTTCCGCCGGTTCGGCAATCCGCCGGACATCATCGCGATCGAGCGGCGCACCTCGCGCCCGATGATCGACCCGGTCTATTTCGTCCTCTCGCCGAAGGACGTCGCGGCGTTCCATGCGGAAGTCGCCGCCATGAACAAACGCGAGCATCCGCCCAAGTACGCCCCGCTGTTGCGGCATCTCGAGGCGGTCCTGCTCAAGACCCTCAACGACCATTGGTCGCACGAGAACGACAGCCTCGCCAAACTTGGCGAGGAACTCGGCAACGGACGGCGCGGCCTGATCTTCTTCGGCCACGACTGAGCCCCATCACATGAGGAATGCCATGAAAGTCCTGGTCATCGGTTCCGGCGGTCGCGAGCATGCACTGGCGTGGAAGCTGGCCCAGTCGCCGCGCGTGGACGAAGTGATCGTCGCGCCCGGCAATGCGGGTACCGCCACGGAAGCGAAATGCCGCAACGTGGCAGTCAAGGTCACCGACATCGAAGGGCTGCTCGCGCTGGCGCAGGACGAAGCCGTGGGGCTGACCGTGGTCGGCCCGGAAGTGCCGTTGGTGGCGGGCGTGGTGGATCGTTTCCGCTTGGCCGGCCGGCGCATTTTCGGCCCCACCGCCGCCGCCGCGCAGCTGGAAGGGAGCAAGGCGTTCGCGAAGGATTTCCTGGCGCGCCATGGCATCCCGACGGCGTTCTATGCCGTGCATACCGATGTCGACGCAGCGCTCGCGTACCTGCGCGAGAAAGGCGCGCCGATCGTGGTCAAGGCCGACGGCCTGGCTGCCGGCAAGGGCGTGATCGTGGCGATGACGCTGGGTGAAGCCGAAGACGCGGTGCGCGACATGCTGTCGGGCAATGCCTTCGGCGATGCCGGCGCGCGTGTGGTGATCGAAGAATTCCTCGAAGGCGAGGAAGCGAGCTTCATCAGCATGGTCGACGGCACCACCGCGTTGCCGATGGCCACCAGCCAGGACCACAAGCGCGTGGGCGATGGCGACACCGGCCCCAACACCGGCGGCATGGGCGCGTACTCGCCGGCGCCGGTAGTCACGCCCGAGGTGCACGCGCGCGTCATGCGCGAGGTGGTGAACCCCACCGTGCAGGGCATGATCGCCGACGGCACGCCGTTCACCGGCTTCCTCTATGCCGGCCTGATGATCGACGGCAGCGGCGCACCGAAGGTCATCGAGTTCAACGTGCGCTTCGGCGACCCGGAAACGCAGCCCGTGATGCTGCGCCTGCAGTCCGACCTCGTGGATCTGGTGGAGGCGGCCATCGACGCGCGCCTCGATGCCGTGCAGGCGCAGTGGGATCCGCGTCCATCGCTGGGCGTGGTGATGGCGGCGTCGCCATATCCGGAAACGCCGGTCACCGGCGATGTGATCGCAGGGTTGGACGAGGTGCCGGACACCGCCAAGGTGTTCCATGCCGGCACCGCGCTGGACGCCGAGGGCCGCGTGGTCAGCGCGGGCGGCCGCGTGCTGTGCGTCGCGGCGCTGGGTACATCGGTATCGGACGCCCAGCACCAGGCCTATGCGGGCGTGGAGAAGATCCGCTGGATGAACGAGTTCCACCGCACCGACATCGGCTGGCGTGCGATCGCACGCGAGCGCGACGCCGGCTGAGTCAGGCCGCCTGCACGAAGCGCGCAGCGTGCTCTCGCGGCGCGCTGCGCAGGTACTGGGGCGCCACGGCAACATCGGCTCCCAGGGCCGCAGCCGCATGCCACGGCCAGCGCGGGTCGTACAGGATGCCGCGGGCGAGCGCGACGGCATCCGCCCGCCCTTCGCGAAGGATGTCCTCCGCCTGTTGCGGCTCGGTGATCAGACCCACCGCGATCACCGGCATCGCCACCTCCTGCTTGATCGCGTCCGCGAACGGCACCTGGTAGCCCGGCACGGCGGTGATCCGCTGCGCGGGATGCAGGCCGCCGCTGGACACGTCGATGAAGTGGCAGCCGCGTGCATCCAGCGCCTTCGCCAGCGCGATGCTCTGCGCCAGGTCCCAGCCTCCGTCCACCCAGTCGGTCGCGGAAATGCGGACGCCGAGCGACATCGTCGACGGTACCGCGGCCTTGACGGCATCGAACACCTGCAGCAGCAGGCGCATGCGGTTTTCCAAAGCTCCGCCGTAGGCATCGTCGCGTCGATTGCTGAGCGGCGACAGGAACTGGTGCAGCAGATAGCCGTGCGCGGCGTGGATTTCGATCAGGTCCAGGCCGAGCCGGACCGCGCGTCGTGCACTGGCGACGAACGATGCGATGACGCCGTCGATGCCGGCCTGGTCCAGTGCGATCGGCGGCATGCCGCCTTCGGCATACGCAATCGCGGACGCGGAGACCGTCTGCCAGCCGTGGACGTCCCCGGGCGGGATCGCCGCGCCGTGATGGTCCCATGGACGGTGTGTCGATGCCTTGCGGCCGGCGTGCGCAAGCTGCACGCCCAGCGGCATCGTGGAGTGGCGGCGCGTGGCCGCGAGCGCCTGCGCGAAGGCGTGCTCGGTGGCATCGTCCCACAGGCCGATGTCGGCCCAGCTGATGCGTCCGCGCGGCTCGACGGCCGTCGCTTCGATGATGGCCAGTCCGGCGCCCGACTGGGCCAGGTTGGGCCAGTGGAAGGCATGCCAGTCGGTGGCGCGACCGTCCTCCGCGGAGTACTGGCACATGGGGGCGACGACGATGCGATTGGACAGGCGCAATGGCCCGAGGTCGACGGGCGAGAACAGGAGGCTCATGGGAAGACGGGAACGACGTGGGGCCGCCACTATCCGCCCGTGCGACTACCCCATCAACGCCAAGGGTGGAACGCTGTCGGGCAGGCAGGCTGGCGCGGCCACGTTGATTTGCTAGGCTGCGCGCAACCCACGGAGGGCGCATGTCCAGCCACAGCCAGTTCTCGCTGCTGACACAACGGCGGTTCCTGCCGTATTTCACGGTCCAGGCGCTGGGCGCCTTCAACGACAACGTCTACCGGCAGGCGATCATCGCGCTGCTGTTCTTCCTCGGTGCGAGCGACGACCAGCTTTCGCTGTACGCCACCCTGGCGCCGGCGATCTTTATCCTGCCGTACTTCCTCTTTTCGGCCATTGCCGGCCAGTTCGCCGAGAAGCTCGAGAAGCACCGGCTGATCGTGATCACCACGACGATGGAGATCGTGATCATGTCGCTGGCGGCCGTCGGCTTCCTGCTGCAGAACATGCCGCTGCTGCTGGTCGCGCTGTTCTGCACCGGCGTGCAGTCCACCCTGTTCGGGCCGGTGAAGTACTCGGTGCTGCCGTCGATCCTCAAGCCGGAGGAACTGACCGGCGGCAATGGCCTGGTCGAGATGGGCACGTCGATCTCGATCCTGTGCGGGATGATCGCCGGCGGCATGATCTTCCAGATCGCCGGCGAGCACGGACCGCAGGCCGCCGCCATCGCCATCGTGCTGCTGGCGGTGCTGGGCAACGTGATGTCGCGGATGATCCCGCGCATGGATGCCGGCGCGCCGGACCTGAAGATCCGCTGGAACCCGATCCCGGAATCGCTGGCGGTGCTGCGCATGGCCAAGCAGCAACTGGCCGTGCGCAACGCGATCCTCGGCGTGTCGTGGTTCTGGTTCTTCGGCACCCTGCTGACCTCGCAGCTACCGGCCTACGCCAAGCTGCATCTCGGTGCGGCCGATGGCTCGTCGACGCTGTACGTGTTCGCGCTGGCGCTGTTCTCGGTCGGCACCGGCGTCGGCTCGCTGCTGTGCGAGAGGCTCTCGGGTCGCACGGTGGAGATCGGCCTGGTCCCGGTGGGCGCCTTCGGCATGAGCGCGTTCCTGCTCGATCTCTACTTCGCCCGGCCCGGCCTCGCCCCCGCCGCGGGGCTGGACATTGCCGGGTTCGTCCGCCATGCCGGCAGCGTGCGGATCATGATCGACCTGGTGGGCATCGGCATGTTCGCGGGCATCTTCGTGGTGCCGCTGTTCGCACTGATCCAGAGCCGCACCGACCGTACGCAGATGGCGCGCGTGTTCGCCGCGCTCAACATCCAGAATTCCGGCTTCATCGTGCTGGCCGCACTGGTCGGCCTGGGCCTGCACGCGCTGGACTGGAGCAGCCCGCAGATCTTCCTCGCGCTCGCCATCGCCAATGCGGTGGTCGCGATCTGGATCTTCACGATCGTGCCCGAATTCCTGATGCGCTTCCTCAGCTGGCTGCTGGTGCGCACCCTGTACCGCTTGCGCCTGCACGGCATCGAGAAGCACGTGCCGGACGAGGGACCCGCGCTACTGGTGTGCAACCACGTGAGCTACATGGATGCGCTGATCCTGGCCGCGACGATTCCGCGGCCGGTGCGCTTCGTCATGTACTACAAGATCTTCAACATCCCGGTGATGAGCTGGATCTTCCGCACCGCCAAGGCGATCCCGATCGCCGGTGCGCGCGAAGATCCCGCGCTGATGCAGCGCGCCTTCGACGAGATAGACGCGGCATTGGCCGATGGCGAGATCGTCGGCATCTTTCCCGAGGGCGCACTGACGAAGGATGGCGATATCGCCGCCTTCAAGTCGGGCGTGGAGAAGATCCTCGAGCGACGCGCGGTCCCGGTGGTGCCGATGGCGCTGAAGGGCATGTGGGCCAGCATGTGGAGCCGGCGCGATTCGCGCTTCGGCCGCATGCGCGTGCCGCGGCGCTTCCGCGCGCACGTGGAGGTGGTGGCGGGCGAACCGATGGACGGCGCGTCCGCCACGGCCGAGGTGCTGGAGGCGCGCGTGCGCGCCCTGCGCGGGGACGCAGCATGACCCAGGCGGCGGCGTCGACGCGCGCACGGCGCCTGCCGCGCTCCGGTCCTTTTTGCCCGATGGTCTGGCACTATGGGCACGTCTGGGCCGCAGGCGATGCGGTCCTCGCCACCCTTCATCCCGTACAAGGAATGCCCGCATGAGCGCCGTACCTCCGATGCCTCCCGCGTCCGCACCGGACAGCATCCCCAACCACCTCGCCTGGTCGATCGTGTCCACCGTGCTCGCGACCTGCCTCTGCTGTCCGCTGGGCCTGATCGGCATCGTCGCGATCGTGTTCTCCTCGCAGGTCAACGGCAAGCTCAACCAGGGTGACCTGGAAGGCGCCCGCCGCGCCTCGGCCAACGCCAAGACCTGGTGCTGGGTCGCCACGGCCTTCGCCATCATCGGCCTGCTCATCAACATCGTCGTGTTCGCCACCGGCGGCATGGAGCAGTACATGATGATGATGGAGCAGATGCAGCAGGCGCAGTGACCGCACTGCGTCTCCCGCACTGGATCGGACTCGCCGCGGCGGCCCTGGTGGCCGCCGCTGGCGTCTTGCTGCTGCTGAAATTCGATCCCAACGCGGCGGACAGTCCGTTTCCGGGCTGCATATTCCGCGCGGTGACCGGCTACTACTGCGTGGGATGTGGCCTGACCCGCGCGCTGCACGCGCTGGTCCATGGCGATGTCGCGCGCGCATTCGCGATGAATCCGCTCGGCGTCCTGCTGATCCCGGTGATCCCCATGCTGGTCGCGCATGGCCGCGGCTGGCGCCCCCGCGCGCTGGAGCCGCTGATGCGCGTGCTTGCCGCGCCGAAGTTCTGGTTGCTGGTGCTGCCCATCTACTGGATCGCGCGCAACCTGCCGTGGTTTCCCTTCACGCTGCTCGCACCCGGTTGACCGTCGGCCGGATCGCGCTCAGCTGACCCAGCCGCCGATCACGAACACCGCCAGTAGCGCCAGCCACAGCAGCAGGATGCGCCAGACCAGGCTCATCGCATCGCGCAGTTCGGGCAGTTCGCGCATTGCCTGCACCATGCCCTCCTCGGCGTACTCCTCGGCCTCTTCGGCCAACTCGCAGCGCACGCTGGCGCGCGCCGCGCTCCCCAGGAATGCCGCGTCGAGGCCGAACCGTGCACCGCCGGCTTCGCGCCATGTCGAGAACACGGTGTCGAAGTTGCCCACCAGCGCCATCGCCAGCGTCATCAGCTGCGCGACAGGCCACTCCAGCACGGACTTCAGCGCGCGCACGCCTGTGCGGTTCGCGGGCGGAAGATCCGCCCAGGCGTCCTGCGCCGCAAGGACCGCCAACCGGTACAGCATCGCGCCCACGGGGCCGAGCAGCAGGAACCAGAACAGCACGCCGAACCAGCGCTCCAGCGCATTGCGGAACACGGCTTCCACCAGCGCGGGACCGTCCAGCGCAGCCGCTTCGCCTGCAAGGCCCAGCCGCGCGATGGCCGCGCGGCGCGTCGGCGGATCGTGCGCATCGATGACGGCTTCGACATCCACGTCGAGATCGCGCGGCCCCCAGGCGTAGACGAGCACGGCGATATCGAACAGCAGGCCCACGAGGCCGTAGACCGGACCATCCAGGAGCCATTGCAGGATGGCGACCACGAGCAGCACCGGCACCAGCGCGAGCGCGATGCCGTAGCGCCCCTGCCACGCGGCGCCCTGGCCGGTGTTGCGGGTCAGCCATTCCAGCCAGGCGCGGTACCAGGTGTACTGGCGCAGCGTGGTGACCAGCACGGGGGCGACATGACCCAGCACCAGGGCAATCACGACCGCGACGAGAGTGATCGACATGACGCGTCCTCCGGGCCGGGATTCTAGCGCGGCCGGGCGTTAATGGCCGGTCTGCGCAGCGCGCGGACGCTAGCCCGCATGCCGTGCGCGCATGGCGGCATGCCAGTGTTCGATCAAGGCACGCGCGATGGAGATGGACGGCGACAACAGCAGTGCGGCATCCGCGTCTTCCACGCCGCGCAGCGCCGTATCGACCTCGTCGTAGGTGAACCAGCGCGCGTCTTCCAGTTCCCCGTCCACCTGCGGCGGATCGGGCTCGCCTTCCGCGCTGAATCCGAGCATCAGCGACCCCGGGAACGGCCACGGTTGCGCCCCGAGGTAGCGGCAGCTGCGCACGCGCACGCGGGTTTCCTCGAAGGCTTCGCGGGCGACCGTCTGCTCCAGGGTCTCACCCGGCTCCACGAAGCCCGCGATGACCGAGTACCGCCGTGGTGGCCAGGATGCCTGGCGCCCCAGCAGCAACCGTTCGCCGTCGCTGATCGCGACGATGACCGCGGGGTCCACGCGCGGGTAATGATCCTTCCCGCACTGCGTGCAGTGCGCGATGTACCCCGCGCGGCGGAACGTGATCGCACCACCGCAGGCACTGCAGAACTGCGTGGACGCCTGCCAATGCAGCAGCGCGCGTGCCATCGCGAAGACACCGGATTCGAACGGCGGCCATGTCGCGGCGGCGCGCCGCAGGTCGGTATGCGCTGGCGCCTGCACGGCATGGTGCCGCGCATGCGCGGCAAACCAGGCAACACCGTCCTTCAGGCCGAGGAAGAGCGCGGCGCCAGGACCGCCTCCCAACGTTGCGCCCAACGGGGCGAAGAGCGCGCCCTCCGCATCGGCCAGCACGCGACCGTCGTCTTCCAGCACCACCACCCTCGCATCGGGCCACAGGCGGGCCAGCGCATCGGCATCGTCACGCAGCGCATCGGCGCGATCGAGCGTATCGCCGGCGAAAGCGAAACCCGAGATCGGCGCGGTGGGTGGCGGAAGACCTGTCACGGAACGCGGCAGGCCGGGGATCACATGCTGAAACTGCTGCCGCAGCCGCAGGTGGTCTTGGCGTTGGGATTGCGGATGACGAACTGCGCGCCCTGCAGGCTTTCGCTGTAGTCGACCTCGGCACCCATGAGGTACTGCAGGCTCAGCGGATCGACGAGCAGCGAGACGCCGTCGGTGTCCACCGCCACGTCGTCCTCGGCCCGGTTCTCGTCGAATTCGAAGCCGTACTGGAACCCGGAACAGCCGCCGCCCTGGATGTACACGCGCAGCGCCAGCGCGTCGTTGCCTTCGTCCTGGATGAGCTCGCGCACCTTCGCCGCCGCGGCGGGCGTGAAGTTGAGCGGACGGTCGATGGACTGGTAGTCCGGCGCCGCAGGCGCGGTGGGCAGGGAAACGACGGTGGTCATGGCGAAAGGATGGGGGCTGGCGGGAGGCAGTTCAAGTTCAGCGCGTGCCGGCGCCTTCCCCTGCGCCGTCCTTTGCCGCGGCCTGCGCCCAGGGGAACGACTGCTCGACCGCCGCGCCGCTCTGCGGCACCACGCGCGCGATCACCCGCACCGGCTTGAAGCCCTGCGGCAGCAGCAGATCGCCTTCCACCTGCTGGAAATACTTGAAGGAGTACGCCAGGCCCGGCGCATTGGCCTGCTGGCGCAGATCGGACCAGCCCAGTCGCCGCAGCTTGCCGCCTTCGGTGCCCTCCACCGACACCAGCAGGCGTCCGGCATTCACGGCGCCCCGGTTGAGGTTCTGGGTGAGGGTCGCGGTGAAATGCCAGGCCTGCGCGTCCTGCGGAATGAGGGTGAGTTCGTGCACCGCCAGGCCGCGGCGCTGCGCGGTGGCGCCGACGAAACGCTCGTAGAACGCCACGTCGGCGCGGAGGCCGGAGATCTCCTCGTCGCGCTCGGCGAGCGTCGTCTGCAGGTCGCGATTGGCGTCGCGGCTGATCTGGTCCGAGCGCGCCAGCGTGGCGGCCCGCTGTTCCAGCGTTTCGATGCGCTGCTGCTGGGCCCGCAGCTGACCCGGCGTGGGCGTATCGCCCGCATGGCGCGAAAACACCTGCCAGGCGCCCCAGCCACCGAAGCCCAGCGCGACGGCGAGGACCGCAAGCAACACCGGCCACCCCACCGCCCGGGGCGGGGGGACAGTCGGCGGGACAGGCCTGGTGCTCATGACCGCAGGATAGCGCGGCGTCTCACATCAGGCTCTGAATGGCCCTCAGGCGTCGGCAGCCCAGGCTTCGGGGAGCGGGGCGTGGCCTTCCTGGGGCATGCCCGCCGCGACATGCTCGGCATGCACGAGGTGGCCGGTCAGCTGGGCGCCGGCGCTCATCTCGACCACCTTGTAATGCAGGTTGCCATGGACGCGCGCCTTGGTGGCCAGCTCGATGCGTTCGTGGGCATGCACGTCGCCGACCATGCGGCCGTTGATCACGACCACCGGCGCCTGCACCTCGCCTTCGATGCTGCCCTGCTCGGCCAGCGTCAGCACGGCACGCCCGCCGGCTTCGGCGATCACCTTGCCCTGGATGTGTCCCTCGACATACAGGCCGCCGCTGAACACCACGTCGCCGCGGATGGTCACCTGCGGCCCGATCAGGGTGTCGATGGCGCCCACGTCCGGGCGGATGGGCTTGGTCTTGAACATCTCACTTGCCTCCTGCGGCGGTAGCGGTCTTCCAGTCGAAGGCCTGTTCCACCGCCGCGTCGTCGTCGCCGTGCAGCGTCACCTTGACGCGTTGCGGCGTGAACCCAGGCGGCAGCATCACGTTGCCATCCAACTGTTGGAAATATCGGAACGAATAGGCCTGCCCAGGCGCCCCGCGCTGCTGGTGCAGTTCGTCCCAGGCCAACGCGGCGAGCTTGCCGTTGCGCACGCCCTCCACGGTGAAGCGCATCTGGCCCTGGCTGATGGCGCCACGGTTGAGCGTCTGGGTCAGCATGATCTGGTAGCGCCACGCACCACCCGAGGCCGACGCGAATTCCGCGACGTGCACGCCCAGGCCCTTGCGCTGGCTGGTGGCGCCCACCAGGCGCTCGTAGAAGGCGACGTCGGCACGCAGCGCGGCGATTTCCTCGTCGCGCTCGGCCAGCGCATCCTGGACCTCGGCATTGGCGGCACGGCTGATCTGGTCGGAGCGCGCGAGGGTCGATTCGCGTTGCTGCAGCGTCCGCAGCTCGTTGCGGACGGATGCGACATCGCGCTCGGCGCGCGTCCGCGCGGCATCGGCCTGCGCCAGGCGGGGCGCCGCCGTGTGGCTGGCGATGAACCAGGCGGCAGCCAAGGTACCTGCCCATGCCAGCACGAACAGGAACGAGGTGCTGCGGCGACGCACGGCCGCATCGTGCGGCACGATGCGGAAACGGGACGGAAGGCGCTCGGACATGACAGACAGACGGCGTCCGGCACTCAGCCGGCAGCCAGATGGGACCCCTATACTCGCCGCAGTGGCGCGAGTCCTCGAGTTTACCGGGAGTGGCTGACATGACCGAAGCGCATCTTTTCGTAATTGGGATCCTGTTGGCATGGATGGCGGGCATCCGTGTCTACCTGACCGTATTCGGCCTGGGACTGGCCGGGGCGCTGGGCTGGCTGGACCTGCCGCCGGCGCTGCAGGTGACCGAATCCTGGTGGGTGCTCGGCACGTCCGGCGCACTGGCGCTGACCGAGTTCTTCGCCGACAAGATCCCGGGGGTCGATTCGGGCTGGGACCTGCTGCAGACGCTGGCCCGCGTACCGGCAGGTGCTTTCCTGGCGGCCGCGACCTTGTCCCCCGACGGCCAGCTCAGCGGCGGCGCCCTGGCCGCCGGCGCCGGCGTGGCGCTGACCAGCCACCTGCTGAAGAGCGGCTCCCGCGCGCTGATGAACACGTCGCCGGAGCCGGTCAGCAACTGGACCGCCTCCGTCGCCGAAGACGCCGCGGTGGTCGGCGGCCTGTCGCTGGCCTTTGCCCACCCCTGGATTGCGTTGTTCCTGGTAGTCGGGGTGTCGCTGCTGGTGGCGATCGCCGTGTGGTGGGTCTGGCGCACGCTGTCGCGTGGACTCAAGCGACTGTTCGAACCGCTGCCTGCATCGACGGCGCCACCCCCGACCTCTGGGCCGTGACAGGCGCCAGCGCATCGGGGATCATGGGTCTGCCTCACCTGTGAACTTCATCGCATAATGGGGCTCAGCTTGGGGAAGCCTGATGTCCGCCATCGATGCCACGTCCCGCATGCAGGATGAGCCCCCGCGCTCGCGCTCGCGTGCAGAAACCCCACCGGCGCATTATTGGCGTCGCTGGGCGGGTGATGCTGACCCGCAGGACGTGGACCCGCCCGGAGCCGGAGAGCCCGTCGACATGACCCCACCGCCCCCCACGCCCGTTTCCGCTACCCCGAAGACGCCCGCCGCACCGGCGGCAGCGCCGGCGACAAGTGATGCCGGCACTCCGCCGCCCGTCGATCCGGAATCGCCGTACCGCGTAATGATCGTGGAGGACGACCGCGGGCAAGCCCTGTTTGCGCAGAGCGTGCTGCACGGCGCGGGCATGCAGGCCGAAGTGCAAATGCAGTCGGACGGCGTGCTCGATGCGATACGGCGCTTCCATCCCGATCTGGTCCTGATGGACCTGCACATGCCCGGCAAGGACGGCATGTCGCTGACCATGTTGATCCGGCAACAGCCCGAGTATCTGCACCTGCCGATCGTCTTCCTCACCGGCGATCCGGATCCGGAGCGACAGTTTGAAGTGCTGGAAAGCGGTGCGGACGATTTCCTCAACAAGCCGATCCGGCCCCGCCACCTGATTGCGGCCGTGTCGAACCGCATCCTCCGCTCGCGCCAGCGCCAACAGGCCGCGCAGCCGCGCGCGACGGTCAACACCGAAACCGGCCTGCCCACGCGCACGTTCGTCCTGCAGCACCTGACCGACAGCCTGCAGCGCACTGCCAACGGCGGCCTGTTCTTCGTCGAAGTCAGCAGTGCGCTGAGCTTGCGCGAGCGTTATGGCTATGCGGTGTTCGAGCACCTGATGAACCAGGCGGGCCGCCAGCTCGCCGCCGCCGCGTCGCCGCATCCGGTCGCACGCTTGAACGACAACAGCTTCCTGATGCTGGCCGACTCGGTCGACGAAGGCACGCTCGCCGCGCTGGCGCAGCAGCTGCGCGACGGCCTGACCGCCCATGACTTCCAGGCCCGCGCCAACGAGTCGCTGAAGCTGCGCGGCTCGGTGGGTTATACCGCGCTCTCGCTCGGCTTCGCCGATGCCGGTAGCGCACTGGAGGCGACCGAACGCGCCGTGCTGCAGGCCCGCCTGAAGCCGGAGAGCCTCGCTGCCTACGAGCCCGCGCAGATCGACGAAGATGCACCGAGCATCTCGCTCGAGGACGGCCAGTTCGAACTCGCCTACCAACCCATTGTCGCCGTCGCCGGCAGCGACCAGGCGCAGTACCAGGTACTGCTGCGCATGCGCCAAGCCGACGGGTCGTTGATATCGGCCTCGCAGGTCATCCCGGCGGCGGAATCCGCCGGCGGCATCGCTCAGATCGATCACTGGGTGCTGGAGCACGCGTTGTACGTGCTTGCGGAGCGGCAGGCCGAAGGCCCTTCGCTGCGCCTGTTCGTTTCGCAGTCCCCACGCTCGCTGGCGCGCGAGTCGCACGCGCAGTGGCTGCTCGATGCCTTGCGCGCCCGCGGCATCGAAGGCACGTCGCTGGTCATCGACCTTCGCCTGGCCGACGCGCTGATCCACACCGTCACGCTGCGCCAGTTCTGCCAGCAGCTGATGCCGGCCGGTGTGCAGTTCTGCCTGAGCCAGTTCGAGCCGGGCACCGAAGCCGATGCGTTGCTGACGCAGCTGCCACTCGGCTTCGTCCGCGTCTCCAGCAAGTACGCCAGCGCGCACGCCGACCCGGTGTTGCGCGACCAGTTGCGTGGCGTCATCGATGCGGCGCATCGCCAGGGACTGCAGGTCATCGGCCAGCAGATCGAGGACCCGCAAGCCGCCGCGGCCATGTGGATGGGCGGTGTCGACTTCATCCAGGGCAACCTGGTGCAGGCCGTCGGCAGCGAACTCGGCTTCGATTTCCACAGCGCGGTGCTGTAAACCATGCCCGCCGCGGGGCGCACACCGGTGATGCCCTGGCTGACGACGGCATTCGCCGCCGCCACGATCGGTGCGAGCGGCCTGCAACTGGCCGGTATCGAGGGGCCTTGGCTTCCCATCGCCCTTGGCACCGGGGGCGCCACGCTCGCGACCGCGCTGGCCGAGGCGCTGCGCGCACGCGTGCAGGCCCGCCAGCACACCGGTGTACAGGCCAGCG
>Ga0209676_1000363_pt1 | contig 85613 bp, 75 predicted proteins | sample AraplaCvi_mLB_r2_FD_184282 | JGI IMG/M metagenome (GOLD analysis project Ga0209676, IMG submission 184282) | Arabidopsis root microbial communities from North Carolina, USA - plate scrape MF_Cvi_mLB_r2 (SPAdes) (version 2) | ecosystem: Host-associated > Plants > Roots > Endosphere | place: USA...
CTTACTGGGCCGCGTCAGCAGCCCGTTATGATCAACTTCACCCCTAACTTTTACCAACTCCACAAACCCAACTTTCTATACCAAGTTAAAAACAAAGGACCGCCCCAAAGTGATTTGAGACGGCCTCTTTCTCTATGCATTCAACTTTGAATTACAATCTGAATCCGAATGAGTAAACATCGTAAGGGGCGTCAGGGTAAAGTCCTTCAAACTGCACCATCGATTCTTCTTTGCCGGCAATGGCCGCTTCGAATTCTTTCACCGTTTTAACAGCCTTTCCATTCACTTTGGTGATGATGAATCCTTCTTCCACCTGCGAGCGTGCAAATTTGCCGCCCTCGATAGAGAGCACTTTTACACCGCCATCGATTTTGTAGCGCGACAGTCTTTGTTTTTCCTGATCGCTCAGGTTGCCGAACTGCGCACCCAAAGAGCTCATCACCGCAGCCGATTCGTCGCGTTTGATGATTTCGGAACCCCCTGTGCGGTTACGCAGCGTAATGGTCAGGTCCTTTTCTTTTCCATCGCGGTTTACGGTCACATTCACTTTATCGCCAGGCTTGTGGAGACCGATCGATTGCTGCAATTCTGGAATCGAGTGTACATTCATACCGTCTACCTTCACGATCACGTCACCTTTGTTCACACCACCTGCTTTCGCGGCGCTATTTTCGGTGAAGTCACGTACGTATACACCATCGTTCACTTTCACGCCATACTCTTCGGCTTTGCGGCTGTCGAGGTCGTCGAGGGAAATACCCAGGTAACCACGTTGTACATTACCGAATTTGATCAAATCGCTCGATACTTTTTTCACAATGCTCGAAGGCACGGCGAATGCGTAACCTGCGAAGCTACCCGTGGGGCTCGCAATGGCTGTGTTGATACCGATCAGCTCTCCTTTCAGGTTCACCAATGCACCACCACTGTTGCCAGGGTTCACCACGGCGTCGGTCTGGATGAACGATTCCAGCGGTGAATCGCCAGCTGCGGCTGCGGTTGGTTGCATCTGGTTCCGACGGCTGGATTGGCCGATAATACCCAATCCACGGCCTTTGGCACTTACGATACCGGCCGTTACGGTAGATTCGAGGTTGAAAGGGTTACCCACAGCAACTACCCACTCCCCTACTTTCACGGCATCCGAATTACCCAACGTTACCGCAGGCAGGTCTTTACCTTCAATTTTAATTACTGCAATGTCCGTAGAAGGGTCGGTACCGATCACTTTCGCGCGGAATTTGCTCTTGTTATGCAAGGTCACTTCAAGCTCCTGTGCACCTTCCACCACGTGGTTGTTGGTAACAATGTATCCATCGTTTGAAATGATTACGCCCGAACCGGTCGCTTCCGATTGCTGCGGGCCGCGTTGACCACCTCCGAAATCATCGCCGAAGAAGTCCCTGAAAATATCGGGGATCTGTTGGCCACGGTATGCCTGACGCGTAACGGTCGATTTGATGTGCACGACAGTCGGCGTGGTAGCCTCTGCTGCGTAAACAAAATCTCCGGGGGCACCTGCCGGCGCTCCTGCCGAGGTAAAACGTGCTATATTTTCAGAAGCCGCTTCTTTAAAAATTACATCTCTATCACTATCAGGACCAAGTAGTTTGAGGCCAGCTATGGTTGACGCACTTGAAATCAACCCAACCAACACCAAACCTTTCCAATTTGTTTTCATAGACATATGTTGGGGTTATATTTTTATGGACAAATAACGTAAATCGTTCAACAAATTATTCCCGTCGTAGATTCGTTTAACATCTTTTAACAAAGATATTTCATTTGGGAATTTACTAAAATATCCTGCCAGCCGATTATCTGCCGGCTCCATAAAAAAGGCGTTATCCTTTCGAATAACGCCCATTATGTAAGTCCGTCCGATTACGCGATGTCGATCAGGCGGGCTGGTTTTTCTTTCGCTTCCTCACGTTTCGGCAATGCGATGCTCAGGATGCCGTCGGCATAAGTAGCCTCGATCCTGTCACCGTCCACGGTGTTGGGCAAGGTGAAGGTCCTCTGGAAAGAAGTGTATTTGAATTCTTTCCTGGTGTACTTCTCGTTTTTGTTCTCTTCTTCCTTCTGCTCTTTCTCAGCTGAAATGGTCAGTTGATTTTTTTCGAGGTTCAGTTTGAAATCAGATTTTTGAAGGCCCGGAGCCGCTACTTCAATACGGAACCCTTCTTCGTTTTCAACCACGTTCACAGCTGGTACGGTGCCCGCAAATGCAGGAGTGTTGTATTCGTTAAAAAGATCCTTACCAAAAAATCCATTCAAATAAGATGGACCTGCGAAATGTTTGACTAATGTGCTCATTGCTATAAGGTTTTTGTTTTTAGTTTTCTGTTTCTTCTAACCTCGTGGTTATGCCCTCCATTCAACAACTTCTATTCCGGGCTTGAAAAATCGAAAAATCAGTGACAAAATGGCCGATTTTATCAAAAATCAATTTAAAATACAGACAAAATGACTACTTCTAATTTTTACAAAATGACAAAAACGCCATTAGCCCATTGGGGAACCAATGAGCGAGCATTAATCGGTAAGTAAGGCTATTTCAATTCAAGGATCGCACAGGCCTGCTCCGACGCAGATTGCTCGGCTTTCTTCTTGGTAAAGCCATTGCCTGTTGCGAAAGGCTCGTCGTTGACGAGAATTTGAGAAATGAATTCGCGGTGGTGGCGGGTACCTCGTTCTTCGAGTATTTCAAAACGGATTTCCTTGCCCTCGCGCTGCGCCCATTCGATGATGAGGCTTTTGAAATTCACATTGTTCTGGATAATGCTGTCCAGGTCGTAATGCGTGATGAGCTTGCTGATAATGAAGGTCCGGGTGAAGCGGAAACCTTTGTCGAGGTAGATCGCGCCTACAAATGCTTCCAGCGCGTCCCCGTACATGGATGAGCGCGGCGACATACCACGACGGTTACCGTCGTATTCGATCAGCCGGTCGAGGCCGAGCTTACGCGAAATCTGGTTCAACGATTCACGGTTAACGATCCGGGAACGGATTTCGGTGAGGAAGCCTTCGTCTTTGTAGGGATATTTGGTAAAAAGAAATTCTGCCACCACCATGCCCAGCACCGCGTCGCCCAGGTATTCCAAACGCTCATTCGACTCCCTGAAACCTTTGATAGCGGTCTCGCGGGAGGCGGAAGTGTGCCGGAAAGCCAGCTGATAAACGCCAAGATTGGAAGGCTTGTCGCCTATAACATGCGCAATCGACTCCTTAAATTTTTTGTCCTCAGCACTTCCGGTCCTGAATAGGGAAAGTATCGGTATAAGAATTCGCTTTGCCAATGGTAGGTATTTAATCAGTCTTCGTATTTCTTGAAAACGACTGACGCATTATGACCTCCGAAACCGAAAGTATTGCTCAAAGCGATATTTACGCGACGTTTTTCAGCTTTGTTGAATGTAAGCTTCAACCGCGGATTGATTTCCGGATCGTCGGTAAAATGGTTAATGGTAGGCGGCACGACCTGATCTTTGATCGCCATGATACAGGCGGCAGCTTCAATCGCTCCTGCTCCTCCCAATAAATGCCCTGTCATCGATTTCGTAGAGCTGATATTCAGATCATATGCATGCTCGCCGAAGAATTTTTCTATGGCTTTGATCTCCTGCGGATCACCGATCGGGGTAGATGTACCGTGGGTATTGATGTAGTCGATCTCCTCAGGCCTGATACCTGCATTCTCGACTGCATTTTTCATTACAATGTACGCTCCCAGTCCCTCCGGATGCGGAGCTGTGATGTGATAGGCGTCGGACGACATACCGGCACCGATCATTTCGGCATAAATTTTGGCCCCACGTGCTTTCGCATGTTCGAGTTCTTCCAAAATAATCGCCGCTCCACCTTCTCCAAGCACGAAACCGTCACGGTCCTTGTCGTAAGGGCGCGAGGCAGTTTCAGGCGAATCGTTTCTTTCGGACAATGCCTTTAATGCATTGAAACCGCCCACACCGGCAATCGTCACCGCCGCTTCCGAACCGCCGGAGATACACACATTCATCAAACCGAGTTTGATATAGTTGAATGCGTCGATCAAAGCGTTGGTCGCCGAAGCACAAGCCGATACCGTGATAAAATTGGGCCCCCGGAAACCATACCGGATCGACAATACGCCAGACGCGCTGTCGACGATCATTTTCGGGATAAAGAAAGGATTGAAGCGGGGAGTTCTGCCGTTCTCGGAATAGTTCATCACTTCTTCCTCGAAAGTTTTGAGGCCGCCGATACCGGAGCCCCAAATTACACCGGCTTTGTCGAGATCAAGCGTATCTGCGTCAAAGCCGGCGTCCTTCATCGCTTCATCAGCTGCGATGACGGCGTATTGTGTAAAGGGGTCCATCTTACGGGCTTCTTGCCGCGGTATGTAATTAGTAACGTCCAATCCCTTCACCTCACAGGCGAAACGCGTACGAAACTTTTCAGCATCGAACCGCGTGATGGGGGCTGCACCGCTTACGCCTGCAACCAGATTTGACCAAAAGGTAGGAACATCATTGCCAACGGGCGTCAATGCGCCCATGCCTGTAATTACAACTCGCTTAAAACTCATAAAATTGGGACAGAAATAGAAGATTGTACTGGTAAAAACCGGATTACTTCACGTTTTCTTCCAGATATGCAACAGCCTGACCAACTGTACCGATGTTCTCTGCCTGATCGTCAGGGATAGAAAGATTGAATTCTTTTTCGAATTCCATAATCAACTCAACGGTGTCTAGAGAGTCCGCTCCCAAGTCGTTCTGGAAGTTTGCTTCCGGTGTAACCTCCGACTCTTCTACGCCGAGTTTTTCGACGATAATTTGCTTAACTCTTTCTGCAATTGCTGACATTTTATAATCACTTTTTGGTTAAAATCGCCACAAAGAAAGATATTTCAGTTCACTTTTTCAAAAATTTTTTAAACACTTCATTTTATTGCACAATCCCGGTTTAAAATAAAAAAAAGCAGGAAATCAGCCTTTTAGAAGGGTTTAATTTCAAGAAATAGCCACACTGCAAAGAGAACAGGACGGATAGCCGTACATTCGCGAAACATTTATCAATATCTATACCAACACCAGTATGATCTCGATACCGAAGTTGAAAAACACTGATTCGCCCAATTTTTTCCTCATGGCAGGCCCCTGTGCGATCGAAGGAAGGGATATGGCCCTGCGAATCGCTGAACATATCGTAACCGTTACCGACCGCCTTCGTATTCCTTATATATTCAAGGGTTCTTACCGCAAAGCCAACCGCACCAAGATCGATTCTTTTACCGGGATCGGCGATGAAAAAGCACTGAAAATCTTGCAGGAAGTAAGTCAGACATTCGGCATTCCTACTGTTACCGACATCCATGAGTCGCACGAAGCTGCCTTCGCCGCTGAGTATGTGGACGTGCTACAAATCCCGGCATTCCTCTGCCGCCAGACCGAACTACTCGCAGCCGCTGCACGTACAGGCAGGGCGGTGAATGTGAAAAAAGGTCAGTTCCTTTCGGGTGCATCCATGAAATTCGCTGCTGAAAAAATCAATGAAGTAAATCCGGACGCGCAAGTGATCCTCACCGACCGCGGTAACAGCTTCGGCTATGGCGATCTGGTGGTAGACTACCGCAATCTCCCCGAAATGGCCGCCTTCGGCGTACCGGTGGTCATGGACTGTACGCATTCATTGCAACAGCCCAATCAAACATCCGGCGTAACCGGCGGCAAACCGAAACTGATCGAAACGATCGCGAAAGCCGCCATTGCTGTGGGCGCCGATGGCCTTTTTATCGAAACCCATTTCAACCCCGCCGAAGCCAAATCCGACGGTGCTAATATGCTCCCGCTCGATCAGCTGGAAGGGCTACTGGAAAGACTTGTACGTGTGAGAGAAGCTATTTTATGACTCCAAAAACTTTAAAGGCATATTTGATATGCCTTTTTCTTTGCATTCAAATTCTTCCGCAAACGGCATTTGCCCAGCAGGATTCCACCAAGCTTTGGAAAGTAACGGCCGGGGATGTTATTCCACCCGTCACACTCGGCCTTGCGGGCCTCATTGTTCAGGGCAAAATCAGCCGGCATTTGCAGGAGCGTGTGGTTTCCAATTATCCCGATTACCGGACGAAGGTGGACGAATTCCTGCCTTATGCGCCGGGTGTGGTGAGCCTCGGGCTGGCGTCCGCTGGCGTGAAAGGGAAGCATAAACTGGGAGATCAGGTCATTTTGGCCATACTTTCCAACGTGATCGCCCAGGGCGTTACACAAAGCCTGAAACGCATTGTGAAATATCCGCGACCCAATGGGGAAGACAACCATTCCTTCCCCTCCGGCCATGCGACGACCGCATTCACCAATGCGACGATCCTGCACGAGGAATACGGCCAGCGGAGCATATTATATAGTATAGGCGGTTACGGCACTGCTACTACGGTAGGCGCAATGCGCGTGCTAGGCAATCACCACTGGCTCGCCGACGTGCTCATGGGTGCGGGCATAGGCATAGGCGCGACGAAAGTCGTGTACATCAGCTATCCCTGGATGCAGCAGCAGGTGCGAAGAATGAAAGCACGACGGCACGCAGAAAAAAATTGAAATGCTGCTGACATAGGGTTGTCACTCGCAGGTTTGTCTTTTGCATAAACATCTGTTAGCCATGCAAACGAAAACCATCCAGCCCATTCACGTTCTATACTTCGAAACCCGGACTTCGTTCCGGGAGATTTTGCAGTATGTGCGTGTAGAAGCCCGGAAACTGTATCAGGATGCCGTCCGTAACGAGCTCGAAATCACCGGTCCGATTTACTGGGTTTATGACGGCGCTGACGGCCGGCCCGATACGGTTTTTACATTGACGATCGCATTGCCGGTCACACCACCCTCACACACTATTGACTCGGCTTACCAATTAAAGCAGCTTGAAACGTTTGAATGCATCAGCGAAACGCTTTATGGGAACTGGGATGGGCTGATTAACACCTACGGCGCACTATTCGGCGAGATTATGTCGCAAAAGCTTGCCATATCGGGACAGAGCCGGGAAATTTACCTGAATATGGATTTCGAAAACCCCGACCGGAATATTACCGAGGTTCAGATCGGCATTTTGAAATAAGCTATTTTAAATGACAAGGCCCTAACAATCACCGCGATGTCATATTGCACTTACATCATCAACAACCCCTCGGAGCAGGCTGACTACCTGCTCCACAAGCATTACCACGACAACCAGTACGGCTTCCCGATCGAAGACGATGACGAGCTCTTCGGGCGGCTCTTGCTGGAAATCAACCAGGCAGGACTCAGCTGGACGCTTATGCTCCGCAAGCAGGACAGCTTTCGGGCCGCTTATGATAATTTCTCCATTGAAAAAGTAGCTGCTTACGATGAAGCCGACCGCGAGCGGCTCCTGGCCGATCCGGGCATTGTGCGAAACCGCCTGAAAGTGAATGCAGCTATTGTGAACGCGCAGAAGATCCTCGAATTGAAACAGGAATATGGTTCATTCAAAGGCTGGATTGACGCCCATCATCCATTAACGAAGGAGCAGTGGGTCAAGCTTTTCAAAAAAACTTTCAAGTTTACAGGCGGCGAGATTGTGAATGAATTTTTGATGAGTACCGGCTATCTGCCCGGAGCGCATGATGCGGATTGCCCGATCTATCAGACTATTCCGCAGGCATCGCGCTAATAATCAATCTGATCGGGGGACAGCTTTTCAACCTCCTCTTTAATCTGCTGAAATGCTGACGCGCTCATTTCGCCTTCATTAACTGCCTTTTCCATCAGATCAAAGTGACGGCAAAGTATACTTCTTTTGCCTCGGTGATGCCAGATGATAAGCCAAGCCGTATCCCCGGCTTCTTCTCCGAAGACACTCTTGCGAGGCCAGCCATATTTTTGGATGATTTTATCAAGGATTTTCAAATTCGCCTCGTCATTAGCTCTCATTTTTTGCAGGAAAAAGGTCTCATTTTCTTTCCGGCCATTGTTCAAGCTATCGCGGTATTGCTGGTCGGCGCGATACATTTTTGCGAAAAGCTGAACCACCTCGTTCTTCGTCAGGTCCTCAACGCGGATAAAAGGATCGATGTCGGCATAAATCAAGCTGGAAGGGGCCTTTAACGCAGCGGGAGGTTCAGCAGCTCCTTTCGAGGTATGTGTGGGCTTTGGAGCATTGCAGCGCGCCAGTAAGAGCATCATACATATAACTATAATCCGTGTCATTACTGGCTTGCTTTAATATTATTGAGCGTTCTTCACTAAATACGATACCATTTCCGCCGGCTTGTCCGTTTGCAAACCCTGCACGCCCTTATGCAATGCCTCACTCCACGAAGCCGGGCCTTCCGTAGGACTCTGCACATCAAGCCAGACGGAAATTCCGTGTTCGTGCGCAGCTTTCAGCAATTCAGGGTTTGTGATATTATCCACAACCTGAATTTGCATTTGGCCGAGAAATGCGGCCAGCTGTTCTTTATTGGTTACTTCTTTTGGCAGGCTGGTCATCAGTGGCACCTCGGGCGCAGCTTCCTTCCATTGTTTGTACTGTTCTTCCTTATTCAAATAGACCACCACCTGATGCTCCATTCCCGCAGCTTTAATCTGTGTCCAGGTTTCGGCGACATCCGCGTCCTTGAAATCGAGGTAAATATTGATTTTGCCCTTGCAAAGTGCGAGCAACTCTTTGAACTCGGGAATGCGGTGAGTCTTTTTATTGCGATTAAAAACCTGCAATTCCTCTACTTGCTCCCAGGTCATATCGGCAACTTTGCCCATGCCGTTGGTCGTCCGGTCGACTTTGGCGTCGTGCATCGCAACAAGATGGCCGTCTTTGGTAGTTCTTAAATCGACCTCCACATAATCGGCGCCGCAATTGATCGCTTCACGCGTGGATGCGAGCGTATTCTCAGGCGCATTCACGTGGTTGCCCCGGTGCGCGATCACAACCGTTTTGTGTTTGGAATGCGGTAATGTCGGGTGTGTATGATGCTGCGCGAATGCGGGTGTAATGAGCGCGGCGCTCGCAATGAGGGAGCAGATTTTTTGAACAAACAATTTCATCGTGAATTTCAGGTTATCAGCGGGGTTACCGTTTTTTCAATCAAACAGGCTAATGGGCCTGCCAAAAAAATGAGTCTATAAGCAGAAACGCATTTCAACTCATAGACTCATCTACTCAAAACGTTAAACTTTTATTGTATCTCGAAGCTCGCCAATTTCACAAACTCCTGAACGCGGGCATTGATTTCTTCCTTCGAAAGGTTCACCAGGCGCTCGGTACCGAATTTCTCTACGCAGAACGAAGCCATCGCCGAACCGTAAATGATCGCGCGCTTCATGTTTTCAAAAGAAATATCGTCGGTAGCCGCGAGGTAACCGATAAAACCACCTGCAAACGAGTCACCAGCACCGGTAGGATCAAACACTTCTTCCAGCGGCAATGCAGGCGCGAAGAAGATACGGTCTTCCTGGAAAAGCAAAGCACCGTGCTCACCTTTCTTGATGATCAGGGTTTTCGGGCCCATCGCCATGATTTTCTTCGCAGCTTTGCGCAATGAGTATTCGCCTGAAAGCAAACGCGCTTCTTCGTCGTTGATCGTAAGCAAATCGACCAGTTTGAGAACGGATTTCAGATCGTCCAGCGCGATGTTCATCCACAGGTTCATCGTATCGAGCATGATCAGCTTCGGGCGTTTCGCCAGGCGCTCGATCACCAGTTTCTGAGTAGCTGGAACCGTATTTCCCAACATCAGGAATTCTGTCCCCTGGTAAGAATCCGGGATAATGGGGTCGAAATGCTCCATTACATTCAGCTCCGTGATCAGCGTATCACGGGTGTTCATATCCTCATGGTACTTACCCGACCAGAAGAATGTCTTGCCATCCTGCACGATCTCCAAACCTTTGGTATCCACCCCGTGTTCTTCGAGCAGATCGATCATTTCTTTTGGGAAATCGCCGCCAACAACGGCAACGAGGTTATTCTGCTGGGTAAAATAGGAAGCAGCTAGTGTGATGTAAGTGGCTGCACCACCGATAATTTTGTCTGTTTTTCCAAACGGGGTTTCGAGCGCATCGAATGCAACAGATCCTACGGTAAGTAAACTCATAAGTGATTACTGTATTGATTTTAAGTTAGTTTCAAACTGGATTTTAAATGCAAAAACGCTGCGAAGATAAACAAAACGGCCGAATAGCCTCTCGCCGCCCGCTCATTCTCAGTTATACCTACAAATCAATCTTGGGTTATTTGCTATTTTTGTCAGAATCAAGCAATACACCACTCTAAATCACATACTATCATGGAAGCAATCTCAGAAGCAAGACGCCATATTGACAATGCAAAGGACTTTCTCAGCAACAATGCGAGGAAACAGGATGGACTCTATCAAGATCGGAAATATGTTAAAATCGCTGGCCACGCAGCATACACCGGCGTGTTGTTGGCGCTGAATGAATTTTTAGGAGAGAAAAGTAAAAAGACGCCTAAAAGCGTTGAATGGTATCAACACATATTGAGCCGGATCGACAAGTCTCTTCTTTCTAATTTTAACGAAGCCTATGAAATCCTCCACATTCATATGGGGTATCAAGGCATTAAAAGTTCTGAAACTGCCTCGGTAGGTTTGAGAAAAGCCAAAAAAATCATCGACTGGGTCGAAACACGGCTCGAAAAGAAAAATCAGTAATCAAGAAAGTAAAACATATAAATGACCGCACAAACTTTCCAGCCACTTAAAATATTCAATACGCTTACCCGTAAAAAGGATGTTTTCGTTCCCATTGCCCCTCCCTACGTAGGCATGTATGTGTGCGGGCCGACGGTCTATAACAATGTGCATTTGGGCAACATCCGCACGTTCCTTTCATTCGATATCCTGTTCCGCTACCTGACGCACATTGGTTATAAGGTGCGTTATGTCCGCAACATTACCGACGTAGGCCACCTCGTGGGCGACGGCGACGCGGGCGAGGACAAAATCGGGAAGATGGCGAAGCTGCAAAAGCTCGAACCAATGGAGATCGTGCAGCGGTATACCAACGATTTCCACGAAGTTACCGCCATATTCAACCTGCTTTCTCCCAGCATCGAACCTACTGCAACCGGCCATTTGATCGAGCAAATCGAAGCGGTGCAGACGCTGATCGACAAAGGGGTAGCGTACGAATCCAATGGCTCGGTTTATTTTGATATCAATAAATACCAGGCAGGCGGCAACGAATACGGTAAGCTTTCAGGACGCATTATCGAAGATTTGCTGAACGAAACCCGCGAGCTTGACGGACAAGCCGAAAAGCGTAACCCGCTCGATTTCGCATTGTGGAAAAAGGCTAATCCCGAGCACATTATGCAATGGGAATCACCCTGGGGCAAGGGCTTCCCTGGCTGGCATTTGGAATGTACGTGCATGAGTGCCAAATATTTGGGCAAGCAATTCGACATTCACGGCGGTGGCATGGACCTTAAATTCCCGCACCACGAATGCGAAATTGCGCAAGGCAAATCGCTGACCGACGAAGAACCCGTCCGGTACTGGATGCATACCAACATGCTTACGGTCAACGGCCAGAAAATGTCGAAGTCGCTGGGGAACTCATTCCTGCCTTCGGAGCTGTTTTCGGGTAACCACGAACTGCTCGACCAGGCTTACAGTCCGATGACGGTCCGGTTCTTCATGCTGCAAAGCCAATACCGCAGCACGTTGGATTTCTCGAACGACGCATTGAAAGCGGCACAAAAAGGATATAAAAAACTCGCAAACGGCCTGCGCATTGCAAAAATGCTCACGTATACGCATGAGGATGGCGTAAATGCGGACGAAACGAAAAAAGCGGACATCGAAAAGTCGATTGAAGGTTTTTACAATGCCATGAACGACGACCTCAATACGGCCGTAGCATTCGCGAACCTTTTCAACATGCTGAAATATATCAACATGCTGAATATGGGTCAGTTGAAGTCGGCTGCATTAGGCGAAGCGGTGTTTACTTCGTTGAAAGAGCAATTCGTCATTTTCTTCGAAGATGTACTTGGTTTGAAAGAAGAGCTTGCCGAAGGTCACGCGATCCTCGACGGCATGCTGCAACTGTACCGCGAATTTAAACTCTCGCAGAACTACGAAAAAGTCGACGAAATCCGTTCTTACTTCAAAAATCAGGGGCTGGTGATCCGCGATACCAAGACTAGGATCGACTGGGCTTACGAGGAATAATCATGAAAAAACGGCAGTCGGTTTTTGCATTTATATTACTGGGGGTGTTTTTGTTGGGCGGCGTAGCGTATTTCGTCGCATCGTTTTCCGACAAAAGCGAGCCGGTCGAAACATCTGCTCCGGCAGTACCAACCCCGGTATTCAATAAAGAAGGCGAGGTGACTTTCATGAAAAAGGGTCAGCCTTTCAAAAAAATCGAGGTCGAGATTGCTGAAAACGAGGCCGAACGCAACAAAGGACTGATGTTCCGCTCCTACCTGCCCGATTCGGTGGGTATGCTTTTCATTTTTGAACAGCCCGACGAACATTCATTCTGGATGAAAAACACATCCATTCCGCTGGACATTATATATGTAGGGCCGGATAAAAAAATCGTTTCCATCGCAGAAAATACCCAGCCGTATTCGGAAGAATCTATTCCGCCGTACGGCCTTGTACAGTATGTGGTGGAGGTCAATGCGGGTTTTACCAAGCAAAACAATATTCAATCAGGAGATGCCATTTCTTTCTAATAAACTGTTTTTTAAGCACTTACCCATCGCATTAGCGATCGTCATCAGCATTTACGGGTGCAACAGCAACACCAGTTCCGAACAAACTGCAGAACAGGCACCGGTCGCATTGGTTAAAAGTGCGGACTTCAATGCGGACAGCGCTTTTCAGTTTGTACAAAAACAAGTCGATTTCGGTCCGCGTGTGCCTAACACAGCCCAGCACAGGGCCTGCGGCGACTATTTAGCAGCTACTTTGAAAAGATATGGCTGGTCGGTGGTCGAGCAGCCATTCACTACCACCACCTACGACGGTACCAAGCTGAATGCACGAAATATCATCGGGAGTTTCAATCCGCAGGCAAGCAAACGCATTCTGCTGGCGTCGCACTGGGATTCGCGTCCATTTTCGGATCAGGACTCTTTGGTAAAAAACAAACCCGTCCTGGCAGCTAACGACGGTGCGAGCGGCGTGGGTGTGTTGCTGGAAATTGCACGCGTGCTTTCCAAAGAGGCTACCAAACCGGATATTGGCGTCGACATTATCTTTTTTGATGCCGAAGACTGGGGCTCCTCGGGCTCGGAAGATACGGGAATGGAACACGGAGGCTTTTGTCTGGGCTCGCAGCATTGGGCTGTCAACAAACATAATCCGAATTACACTGCCTACTTCGGCGTGCTGCTTGATATGGTAGGAGCAAAAGGGGCTACTTTTTTCAAAGAAGGCTATTCGGTACAACTTGCCAATGACACCGTAAGACAAATATGGGCAACGGCCAGTCGCCTTGGTTACAGCAACTATTTCATCGATGAACCCGGCGCGGCGATCACCGACGATCATGTTCCGGTAAACAAAGTAGCCCGCATTCCGATGGTCGACATCATCCACACGCGCCAGAACAATATGAGCAAAACGTTCTTCGACCAGTGGCACACCGCGCACGATACGATGGAGAACATCGATCCGAAGACGTTGAAGGCAGTCGGCCAAACGCTCGTCCAGGTGCTGTACCAGGAGGCGCAGGATCAGCCGCTTTAACGTGGTCGAGTGTGGTCAGGAGTTGTCATGAATGTCAAGTTTTGTCATTGATAGTTATGAGTTGTCAGATTTTGTCATTGATTGTCAGGAATTGTCGTTGGTAGTCATCGAATCGTCAGGAGCCGACAACACCTGACTACTCAGGACCATTCCTGACAATACCTGACTACTCAGGACCACTCATGACAATACCTGACTACTCAGGAGCATTCCTGACAATACCTGACTAATCATGACCACTCATGACAATACCTGACTACTCAGGACCATTCCTGGCAATACCTGACTACTCGTGACCATTCCTGACAACACCTGACAATCCTACATCCGCTTCACAACAATCCAAACGTCGGAGTTTCGCCCCTTATCATCGCTGCATGAAATCTTGACACGCCCCAGCGGCGGGCTTAGAAAGACACTTTCCTGCGGCGGCGATTTTTGGTATAATTTATCGTTAACATACCAATACACTTCCTGGACATCATTCGCAGCCTGGCAAGCGAGCTGGATTTGCTGCGGCTCATCCTTGCGGATGTAATATTCGCTACCGTCATTCGGACTCACGATCAATGGCGCACCTTCATGAAAAACCCGCTCGCATTGCGGATTATGGGGAGGTATTTTCTGGTAAGGCAGTTTTTGAAGTTCATAAAACGCGATCAGCTCCGGCGCCAGATTGGGATAGGTTCTTTTCTCAAAACCCTTCTCCGGCAGGCAATAGGTACAATACGACATTTTCCCCGCCGCATCGGTAAAAACCCAGCGCAGATGCTGGCATTTACGGTAAGCCGACGTGCCGACGATGTATTGATCGGGCACCTGATGATCGCAGAAATCCGAAGGAATGTCGCCACTCACGGGGCACACATTACGCAGCGAGATATTGGCTGGCGATTTGTACCAGCCTTTCGGCGAGTTGTAATCCAGCGCATTGAAAATTGAGAAAAGCAAAGGCGTAGCCGTATTCGCACCGCTTAGCTCGGGCACACCTTCCCCGGAAAAATTTCCCACCCACACCCCCACCGTATACCGGCGGTTATACCCAATGCTCCACGCATCCCTTTTACCGTAAGAAGTACCGGTTTTCCAGGCAATGCGGGGCAAATGATAGGTATTGTCAAAATTGGTGGGCAAATCAGGGCGGGTAATCTGCGTAAGAATGCCCGTCGTGAGGAAAGTGGCTTCCTCCGACAATATCGTTGTTCCTTTTTGATCCGAAACATCGGCACCAATCAACCGGAGATTCCGCAGCTTTCCTTCATTCGCAAATGCCGCAAAAAGCCTTGTGAGTTCTTCCAGGGTCACACCGCAGCCGCCCAATATCATCGAAAGTCCCAGGTCTTTCGCTTGCTTATCCACTGTTTTGAAACCCGCTTTCCGCAATTTCGCGATCAATGCGGGTGTGCCGATGTCTTTCAAAACCTTCACCGCCGGAATATTCAGCGAATTGGCCAATGCAAATTCAGTGGTAACCGCGCCGTTGAAATGCTTATCGAAGTTCTCAGGTTCGTAGCCATTGAAATTCCCCGGCACATCATTTAAAACCGATTTGGGGGTGATGATACCTGCGTCGAATGCCGTGGCGTACAGTAATGGTTTCAAGGTACTGCCCGGCGAACGTACCGCCCTCACCCCATCCACCTGTCCCCCGTCGAACGGATTATTGAAATCTGCGGAGCCTACGTAAGCTTCCACTTCCATCGTTTCGTTGTTCACGACGAGTACGGCCGCATTGTGGATATTCATCAGCTGCCGCCGGTTGATGTAATTCCTTACCTGCTCCTCAATCTGGCTTTGCGCTTGCAGATTGAGGTTCGTGCGGATCACCGGCTCATCGGGATATTGTTGTTTCAGGCGGATCGAAAGATGCGGGGCCAGGCGTGGGGTTTGGAGCCGGCGGATATTCATTGGCTCATCCAACGCATCGCGGATCACGTTTGTGTCGAAAAGGCCGTCGTCTTCGAAACGTTTCAACCAGCTGTTCCTGGCCTCACGCAATGCGTCGTTACGTGTACCCGGGCGCAAGCCTGAAGGGCGGTTGGGCACAATGGTAAGCGCGGTGATTTCTGCGAGGCTTAAAAGTTGCGGCGCTTTGCCGAAATAGAGCAACGAAGCGGCCTTGATCCCTTCAATATTACCGCCATAAGGCACCAGGTTTACATAAAATTGAAGAATTTCCTCTTTGGAATAATGCATTTCCAGCTGAAACGCATGCCACATTTCAATAACCTTGTTCCAATAGGTGCGCGGCCGCGGGTCCATCAGCCGCACCACCTGCATGGTAATAGTGGACGCCCCGGAAGTCCTTCTTCCCGAAAACACATTCTTCACAGCCGCACGCACCACCGCGAACGGATTCACGCCCGGGTGGTAGTAGAAATATTGATCCTCCTTATGAATGAGCGTTTTCCGCAGCAGCGGAGTGATTTCGTCCACATCCGAATAGAGCCGCCATTTGTCCTCCTTACTTAAAAATGCATGGATTACCCGCCCCTTCTGATCGGTTATTTGCGTGGCGTAACGGATTTCGGAATTGAAGGGAAAGGCCAGATCAAGCACAAAAAACAGGAGTACGAGGCCAATCAATGCCAATAACCCTTTTCTGACCTTGCTGTTTTTCATGGGAGGATGCGCGATAACCCGATTAGGCTGCAATATAATACAGCCAACGCCGCCGGGCGGTTTTCCTGTGCTCCGTTCAATAAAATTGCCCGCGTATTTGTCCTGATCGGTTAATTTTCCCTATTTACTTGCTTTACTACAAATAAAATCAATCATAATACCATTATGTCCAAATACATTGCCGCCATTGACCAGGGTACTACCAGCACACGCTGCATACTTTTCAACCAACAGGGGAATATCGTTTCGGTAGGACAAAAAGAACACGAGCAGATTTACCCGAAACCGGGCTGGGTAGAACATAATCCGACTGAAATCTGGAAAAACACCCTGGAAGTGATCGCTTTGGCGCGCATTCACGTGTCGGCGCACGCTTCGGACATTGCGGCGGTGGGCATTACCAACCAGCGCGAAACGACAGTCGTCTGGAACAAGCGCACCGGCAAGCCCTATTACAATGCATTGGTTTGGCAGGATACGCGCACCACCGACCTCGTGGCGAAATATGAAAAGGAAGGCGGTCTCAACCAATTCCGTGAGATTACCGGCCTGCCCGTTTCCACCTATTTCAGTGGTTTGAAACTGAAATGGCTGCTGGAAAACGTCGATGGCATCCGCGAAGACGCTGAAAAAGGCGAGGCAATCTTCGGGAACATGGATACCTTCCTGATCTGGCACCTCACGGGCGGTACGCAAGGCGGCATTCACGTAACCGACGTTACCAATGCTAGCCGCACGCAGCTCATGAATTTGCGGACACTCCAATGGGACAAATCGATGCTCGCCGCTTACAATATCCCTGAAATCATGCTGCCGGCTATCAAAAGCAGTAGTGAAATATACGGCTACGCCACGCACGAGGTGCTCCCCGGCGTTCCGGTAGCCGGCGACCTGGGCGACCAGCATGCCGCATTGGTAGGGCAAACCTGCTTCGAACCCGGCATGGCCAAAAACACCTACGGAACTGGGTGCTTCCTCGTGATGAACACAGGTAACGAGCTGAAAACGTCTGAAAATGGCCTGCTTACGACCATTTCTTACAAATTCGGCGATCAGCCGGTGCAATATGCATTGGAAGGAAGCGTGGCTGTCACCGGCGCGCTCGTGCAATGGCTCCGCGATAACCTCGGCCTGATCCAGAACAGCAGCGATATCGAGCCCCTGGCCCAAACCGTGGAAGACAACGGCGGCGCGTATTTCGTGCCCGCATTCTCAGGACTCTACGCACCTTACTGGCGCAACGACGCGCGCGGCGTGGTCGCGGGCCTTACGCGCTACGTGAATAAGGGACATATTGCACGGGCGGTACTCGAAGCCACTGCTTATCAAACGGCTGATGTAGTCAAAGCCATGGAGCAGGACTCGGGAATCAAACTTGCGAGTTTGCGTGTCGATGGCGGAATGGTGCATAACCAGCTGCTCATGCAATTCCAATCCGATATTCTCGATACGCAGGTAGTCTCACCGGCCGTCGCCGAAACCACTGCATTAGGCGCTGCATATGCCGCCGGACTGGCCGTCGGTTACTGGAAAAGCACCGATGATTTGAAGAAGAACTGGGCCATCGCCCACACCTGGAACCCCGATATGCCCGAAGAAAAGCGCAATGCCTATTACAAAGGGTGGAAAAAGGCGGTTACCAAATCGTACGACTGGATCGACTGACGTTTGTTGGTCAGGTGTGGTAAGGCATTGTCATGAATAGTCAGGTGTGGTCATTAGTTGTCAAGTAGGGTATTTGTAGTCAGGGATAATCATGTATGGTTCGAAATTGAAAAACAAAATTTCTACTCTCTCGACTACAAATGACCACTCTTGACCATAAATGACTACACCTGACCAAACCTGACCTTTTTTATAATCTTTATAAACAAGCCCATTCCTTGTGCTATCACGCTGTTCACCTTAACTTCGCGCTGCCAAATCAACCTCAGTAACCCATGCATACCCTCCATCTCAAAAAGCCCCTTGCTTTTTTTGATCTTGAGACAACAGGAGTAAATATTGTCCGCGACCGCATTGTAGAGATTTCCGTTGTAAAAGCATTGGTGAATGGTGAAACCGAGATCCGCACGCGGAGGATCAATCCCGAAATGCCTATCCCGCTCGAAAGCAGCCTCATACACGGCATTTACGACGAGGATGTAAAGGATGCCCCCACATTTAAAAGCATTGCCAAAAACCTGGCGTCGTTCCTGGAAGGATGCGACCTGGCGGGTTTCAACAGCAACCGTTTCGATATTCCGATGCTCGTCGAGGAGTTCCTGCGTGTGGGAGTGGATTTCGATATCAAAAACCGCCGGATGGTGGATGTACAGCGCATTTATCACATGATGGAGCCCCGTAACCTGGGCGCTGCCTATAAGTTCTATTGCGGTAAAACGCTCGACAATGCCCACAGCGCCGAGGCCGATACCATCGCGACATTCGAAGTGCTGCAAGGACAAATCGAAAAATATCAGGGCGTTACGATTACCGATTCACACGGTAAGGTAACCGAGCCGGTCAAAAACGACGTTGCAGCATTGCATGAACTCACCGCCTCCAAAATCGTGGATTTCGCGGGACGAATGGTATTCAACGATAAGGGCGAGGAAGTGTTCAACTTTGGCAAGCACAATGGCAAGCGCGTCATCGACATCCTGAAAAACGAACCGTCGTTTTTCGACTGGATGATGAAAGGCGAGTTTCCGCTCGACACCAAACGCAAATTGACAGAGATTAAATTAAGGGGATTAACCCAACGTTGACATAATCTTACCTCAGGTTTGAGTAAGTAGTAATTATGTCTATTTTTGCCAGAAATCTATTTTTGACTATTTTAACCGGATATCCCATTAGGTAAACCTGCTATGATCCCAAACCCTATGATGCCAGAGGTTAACATACCAGCGGTTATTCAACATATCCCACTTCAAAGCTACCTAATTCTCAGCACCTTACTATTTGTGATCGGCATTATCGGCGTGCTAACACGCAGGAACGCCATTATCATATTTATGTCGATTGAATTGATGCTGAACGCCGCTAACCTGCTGCTGATCGCATTCTCTTCCTACCGGTCCGATCCTTCCGCACAGGTTTTCGTATTCTTCATTATGGCCGTAGCCGCCGCCGAAGTGGCCGTCGGATTGGCCATTATCGTAATGATTTACCGCAACACCAGAAATACGGACATCGGGTTCCTGAACAAGCTGAAATGGTAACTATCGGCGCATAACCGGTACACAATCAAGAGATTAAAGATTAAAAAATAGACATGTCTGCATCATTACTCATCCTGATTCCGCTGCTGCCGCTCGCCGGCTTTCTGATCAACGGAATCGGATTCCCTAATATTCCCAAAGGCGCGGTCGGCATTATCGGAACGTTGGCGGTGGTGGCCAGCTTTGTGCTGTCGGTCATGACCTTCAATGCATTTGTAGCGGCGGGCAGCCAGCCGTTCATCGTACCGCTTTTCGACTGGATCACCGTCGGGGACCTCAACATCCCGTTCTCGTTCCAGGTCGATCAGTTGTCGCTGCTGATGCTGATGATCATCACCGGTGTAGGCTCGCTGATCCACATTTATTCGATCGGCTACATGCACCACGACTCGGGTTTCGGCAAGTTTTTCGCTTACCTGAACCTGTTTTTGTTCTTTATGCTCCTACTGGTGCTGGGCTCGAACTACGTGATCATGTTCATCGGCTGGGAAGGTGTGGGACTTTGCTCTTACCTGCTTATCGGGTTTTGGAATAAGAACACCAACTACAATAATGCAGCTCGCAAGGCATTCATTATGAACCGTGTCGGCGACCTTGGCTTCCTGCTGGGTATCTTCACGATCATCGCTACATTCGGTTCAGTTGAATATACCGAGGTTTTCAGTAAAGCTGCCGCGGGCTTCCAGGTGGGCGATCCGGTGATCATTACCATTACGTTGTTCCTGTTTGTGGGTGCAATGGGTAAATCGGCTCAGATTCCGTTGTATACCTGGTTACCCGATGCGATGGCCGGCCCTACGCCTGTATCCGCGCTCATCCACGCCGCTACGATGGTTACCGCGGGCATTTACATGGTGATCCGCTCCAACGTGCTCTATTCGCTAGCGCCTTCCACGCTCGAAATCGTGGGCATCATCGGTGGTGCTACCGCATTGTTCGCCGCTTCTATCGGCCTTTTGCAAAACGATATCAAAAAAGTACTGGCGTACTCTACCGTGAGTCAGCTGGGTTATATGTTCATGGGCCTAGGCGCGATGGCCTATTCGGCGTCGATGTTCCACGTCATCACCCACGCATTCTTCAAAGCATTGCTCTTCCTCGGCGCCGGTAGCGTGATCCACGCCATGTCCGACGAGCAGGATATCCGCTCGATGGGTGGTTTGAGAAAAAAATTGCCTGTTACATTCCTTACCTTCCTGATTGCCACTATCGCGATATCAGGTATCCCGCCATTTGCAGGTTTCTTTTCGAAAGATGAAATCCTTGCGCATGTTTTTGAACACAACAAAATCCTTTGGGTAATCGGTGTGCTGGGCTCTGTAATGACCTCTTTCTATATGTTCCGCCTGCTGTTCCTGACGTTCTTCGGGACCTTCCGCGGTACACACGAGCAGGAGCACCATTTGCACGAGTCGCCTGCTTCCATGACCATTCCGTTGATCATCCTCGCCATTCTTTCGGCAGTGGGTGGTTTCATCGGCGTTCCCGAAGCGTTGCACGGCTCGCACCAGCTGGCGCAGTTTATGAGCCCATTGTATGATCTGGCTAAAACAGCAAATCCAGCCGCATTCGAACATACTTCCCTTTCGCATTCAGAAGAATACATGCTGATGGCGGTTTCAGTGGCCGCTGCGTTGATTTCCGCGATTGCTGCTTATGTCATGTATGTACAAAAAGGCGCGGTACCAGCTCCGGATTCAGAAGAAAAATCAGGCTTGCAGCGTGCGATTTACAACAAATACTATGTCGATGAGCTGTATGATGCAGTATTTGTGAAACCGATTAAAACACTGTCCAACATCCTGTACAGCTTCGGCGAGATCTTCATCGACCTCATTATCGATGCATTCGTAAAACTCGTGAGCTTGGGTGCCAAACTGTTGAGAAAAACACAAACCGGTTCAACCGGCGAATACGTGTTCGCAATGGTGATCGGCATTGTGGTCATATTATTCTGGAAGCTGTTACTCTGATCCGATCATCCATAAATCCGTTTCCTATTAGTTTCGGACCGTCGACTTGAAAATATGCTTACTCTTCTTTTAATACTTTTACCGATAGCGGCAGGCGTTATCACCCTCCTCGCCGGCGAACGCATGGCGAAGCAGCTCGCGCTGGTTGGTGGCCTCGCATCATTGGGCGTCGCTGTTTTTACCTGGCTGCAATTCGACCCTGCAGCGGGTTCCCAGTTTGGATTCAAATATGCCTGGGTTGCGTCCGGAGGCATTTCCTTCGCCGCCGGCATCGATGGTATCAGCATGTTGCTGGTATTGCTTACCACCTTCCTGACTCCGCTGATCATCCTTTCGGCATTTAAAAACGAGTACAAAAATCCCGCAGCATTCTATTCGCTGATCCTTTTCATGGAAGCGGCGCTGATCGGCGTTTTTACAGCTACCGATGCATTCCTTTTCTACTTGTTCTTCGAAGCCGCATTGATCCCCGTTTACTTCCTTGCGGCGATCTGGGGCGGAGAGAACCGCATTAAGGTTACATTCAAATTCTTCATCTACACGATCTTCGGAAGCTTGTTCATGTTCGTGGCGCTGGTTTACCTTTATTACCAGACACCGGGCACGCATACTTCTGAAATTGCAGCTTTCTACCAACTGCAACTGAGCCCCGCGGCACAAGGCTATGTGTTCTGGGCATTCTTCATTGCATTTGCCATCAAAATGCCGCTGTTCCCTTTCCATACCTGGCAGCCTGACACCTACACCGAGTCGCCTACCGCGGCTACGATGCTCCTGTCGGGTATTATGCTCAAAATGGGGGTCTACGGTCTCATCCGCCTGCTGCTGCCTATCGTACCGCTGGGCATGGAGCAATGGGGCTTCCTGGCGATGATCCTTTCGGTGATCGGTATCATTTACGGATCCATCATCGCGATCCAGCAGAGCGACATGAAAACGCTCATCGCCTACTCATCCTTCGCACACGTGGGACTGATGGCCGCCGGTGTATTCTCGTCTTCATTGAATGGTCTGCAAGGCGCATTGATCCAGATGCTTGCGCACGGTATTAACGTGATCGGCCTGTTCTTCATCGTCGACATTATTTATTCGAGAACCAAAACCCGCTACCTCGACCAGCTCGGGGGCATTACCCAAACCACGCCGCATTTGAGCGTGTATTTTATGGTGTTGCTGCTCGGAAGCGTTGCTTTGCCGCTTACCAACGGTTTTGTGGGTGAATTCCTGTTGCTTTCAAGTGTATTCCAATACAAAGGCTGGCTCGGTGCCGTAGCTGGTCTGACGATCATTCTCGGTTCGGTGTACATGCTTCGTCTTTTCCAGAAATCCATGTTCGGACCGAAATCGAAATGGGTGGAAGGCTTCCAGGACTTGACCGCCAGCGAGCGCGCCGTATTGCTGCCGCTGATCGTGATGGTATTCTGGATCGGTATTTATCCAAGCACATTCCTGAAAATAACAGAGCCTGCTGTAAGCCAACTGTTGCAACTGGTCAATAACTAAGTTAAGAATATGTATCCCATTATATTGTTGTCGGTTTTTGGAGTAGTAACGCTTTTTCTGGGCTTTTCGAAATCCAAGAACATCCTCCTGCCATCTACCCTGCTTTTCCTGGCCATCGCGCTGGGAAGCAACTTCGTCGATTGGGGCAAAGGGCCGTTTCTGTACTTCTACGACATGCTCCGCGTCGATAATCTTACGCTCGCATTCAACGGGATCGTTCTCATTTCGGCATTCATGATCGTCGCGATTTCAGGTGGTTTCCAGGACAATGCGGATGCCGAACCGGCTGAATATTATGGATTGATGCTTTTCTCGCTCGTGGGCGCCATCATGATGATCGGCTTCGACCATCTGATTATGCTTTTCATCGGTGTAGAAATCCTTTCCGTGGCCATGTACGTGCTCACAGGAAGTAACAAGCGTAACCTGCGCTCGAACGAAGCCGCATTGAAATACTTCCTGATGGGTGCATTCGCAACCGGCTTCATGCTTTTCGGTATGACGTTGCTTTACGGCGCAACCGGTTCTTTCCAGCTTGTCGCTATCCAGGGCTTCGCCTCGAATATGTCTGCCGCTTCGCAATCCTACATTTTCTATGCGGGCTTACTACTGCTGCTGATCGGTATGCTTTTCAAAGTATCCGCCGCCCCGTTCCATTTCTGGACACCGGATGTGTACGAAGGCGCACCTACGATCTTCACTACATTCATGTCGACGATCGTGAAAACCGCAGGATTTGCCGCGCTCTTCCGTTTGCTGAACCACACTTTTGCTATCTACAACTTCTGGTGGATCGTGATCGCGGCCATCGCGGTACTGACACTGCTCGTGGGCAACATTGGCGCTACCAGCCAGAACAGCTTTAAAAGAATGCTTGCCTACTCGGGTATCTCGCACGCGGGCTACCTGCTAATCGCGCTGACAGCTTTGAGCAAGCCGACTCAAAACGCCATTATCTTCTACTCACTTGCCTACTCTTTGTCGACCATCGCCGCATTTGGCGTGCTGATGCTCGTTTCAAAGGAGAAAACGATCGAAGGGCAGCCCAACGAACGCTATGAAGCATTCAATGGCTTGGCAAAACAAAACCCGTTACTCGCTTTCGTGCTGGCGGTGTCCATGCTTTCATTGGCCGGTATCCCGCTCACAGCCGGGTTCTGGGGTAAATTCTTCATTTTCACCAGCGCCGCAGAGCGTGGTATTATGTGGATCACCGTCATCGCCGTTCTGATGTCGACCGTCGGTATTTACTACTATTTCCGTGTGATTATTTCTTCCTATTTCAAAGAAGGAGATACTGTTAAGATCCGTGTTGCGCCATTTTACCAGATCATCTTGGTGTTGGCTACATTCCTGACGATCCTATTCGGTCTGGCGCCGGGTATCTTCGAAAAACTGATCTAAGAATTGTCAATAATACCTTACGAAAAGAGCCGTACACCCTACGGCTCTTTTTTTGTTACCATATTCGAGAACAGGCGTATCAAGGGTATCTGTTATTCCAAAACAATATCCGGATGCAAACGCAACGACACACCTGTCCCCATTTTACATTCAGGCCAGAAGACCTGCTCGGCCGTGCGCCTATCGTGCTCAATCTGAAAAACGCTGCCCGGGAAATCCGCGGCCGTATTATCCTCATCACCGGTGCCGCCGGAACGATCGGCAGCGAACTCGCCACGCAGGTATGCGCCTGCGCCCCCGCGAAGGTGATAATGGTGGATCAGGCCGAGACCGCATTATACGAGCTGGACCACCGGCTCAGGCAGCAATTTCCCCGAACCGACATTCGCATTGAAATAGCGAGTATTACGGACGCCTCGCGCATGGCAGGGTTGTTTTCGGGGAACAACATTCACATTGTCTTCCACGCCGCCGCCTATAAACACGTGCCGTTGATGGAGCGGCATCCCTATGAAGCGGTCAAAACCAACGTGCTCGGCACCGAAATCCTGGCCGACCTGGCCGTTTCCTACCATATCCGGAAATTCATTTACATCTCCACCGACAAGGCCATCAGGCCCGCCAGCGTCATGGGTGCCACCAAACGCTTCGCGGAGATGTACCTCCAATACCTGAGCCACGAATATCCCCATCAAACGCAATTCATTATCACGCGATTCGGAAATGTACTGGGTTCCAACGGCTCCTTCGCATTGCGGTTCGCACAGCAAATCCGCGAAGGCGGACCCGTTACGGTCACCGATCCGCTCGCGCAACGGTACCTGATGACAGTCGCCGAAGCTTGCCAGCTCGTACTGCGAGCAACTGCCACAAGCGAGGGCGGCGAAGTCCTGACGTTTGATATGGGCAAACCGGTACGGATTGCCGACGTTGCGCGAAAAATGATCCGGCTTGCGGGATTGGAGCCGGGAAAGGACATCATGATCTGCTTCACCGGACTACGACCGGGTGAAAAATTGACCGAGGACCTGGATACGGAGGAAATCCAAACGGCCGCATTCGGGCAGCTCAAAGCGGTCCGCATTCCCGCTCACGGCGAACAATGCATGCGCTACGCGATGTCGGAATTGCAAAAGGCGCTGGATTCAGGCCGGCCCGAGGAAATGGTAGCAGTGCTTAAAATGATGATTCCCGAATACATCAGTGCCAACTCGCCCTACGAGGCTTTGGACAACGCCCGTGGCGGACAAGCTGTACCTGACCGCCGACAGCCGACGGCCGACACCGACGCGTAATTACTGCACGGGAACGAAGCCGCTGGTACGCATCCAGTGCAGGCAACGGCCAAACCACTCGTCGAAAGACGGCGTTTTGGGATAGCCGTGCAGCCCCTGGGAATAAATGTGCATATCAGCGGAAATTCCTTTTGCAAGTAATGCTTCATAAAATTGAATGCTGTTCGAGACCGGCACCACTGTGTCGTCGCCTGCGTGCGTGAGGTATGCGGGCGGCGTGGTGGCCGTTACCTGTAAATCGTTCGAGAAATAATGAATGCGTTCCGCGGAGGGCGAGGCACCCAGCAGGTTGGCCGATGAGCCCTTATGCCCGATTTTACCCTCAAAACTGATCACCGGATAAACCAATATCATGAAATCCGGGCGAAGGCTGGTCTTCTGCGGGTTGTCAATGAAGGTGCTGTCGTAATGCGTACCGGCCGTCGAAGCAAGGTGCCCGCCAGCCGAAAAACCCATTATACCGATCTTGGCCGGATCTACCTGCCATTCTTTCGCTTTCTCGCGAACCATTTTAATGGCTTGCTGGGCATCTTGCAAGGGGCCGATGGCCTTATCTTTCATAATCCGGTCGCTGGGCAGCCGGTATTTCAGCACAAATGCCGCGATCCCGACCTTATTCAGCTCCTTCGCGACGCGGTAGCCTTCGCGCTCGATCACCAGTCCGCCGTAACCGCCGCCGGGGCAGACAATCACCGCTGCGCCATTGCCGGTACCCGCCGCCGGAAGAAATGCTGTTAATGTAGGCTTCGATACATTTTTAACGTATCCCTTTTCATTGGTTTCCTGATTTTCCGCTTGAATGGCGTTCGGGATAAGATCCGGATAAAGTGCCATTTCGGTCTGAGCGTATGCCGATACTGCCAGGAGCTGGGCAAGGCCGACAGCGGCCAGGAGGCTGTATATTTTTATCATTTAATTTTTTTCTAATTCCTATTAAATATATTTTCTACCTAAATTTCGGTTACACTGTTGACCGCCCGGCCCAGCAGAACCCTCCGCTACGGCTAATGCCCGGTAAACAATGGGTTAAGACATCCATTCACAAATTTTACCTGTGCGACGCGCGCGGAAAAGCTTCGGAATGGAGCGAACAGAATTGCATCATTCTGTGTTATTCGACTAATTCTTTTAATATTAATATAATATTTACAAGAAATTCGAAACCCGTTTGTTACTTTGTCCCATTGAACAATCAAAAAAATAACTAGTTTTGTAGAGTAACCTAATCATGCACTAGTTTCTTTGATAAGTTATAAATCGTCTTAAATCCACAAAAGAATGAAATATACAGTACATGCAGAGGGCAGGTTTCAGTTTATCGACGAGGGAAAGGGCGAAACATTACTGCTTTTGCATGGCCTTTTCGGTGCGCTAAGTAACTGGGACGGTATTATTGACCATTTTTCAGACCGTTACAGGGTCGTTATTCCATTGCTTCCGATTTACTCACTTCCCCCGCGTGAAGCCGGTCTGGAAGCATTGCTCGCCTTTCTCGAAGACTTTGTTTCGTTTAAAAACCTCACCAACGTTACGGCAATCGGTAACTCACTGGGTGGCCACATCGGTTTGCTTTACACCCTGAAAAACCAGGAAAATGTACAGCGACTGGTGTTGACCGGCAGCTCAGGCTTGTTCGAAAACTCGATGGGCGGCTCATTCCCTAAACGTGGAAGTTATGATTATATCAAGGAGCGCGTAGCCTATACCTTCTACGACCCGGAAGTAGCAACCAAGGAGCTTGTCGACGAAGTATTCGAAACGACTTCGAGCATTCCGAAATGTATGAGCATCGTGGGTATTGCTAAATCCGCTCAGCGGCATAACCTCGCCAAGGATTTGCACCAGATTACCGTTCCTACCTTGCTTGTTTGGGGCCTCAACGATACCATCACACCTCCTCATGTGGGTTATGAATTCAATCGCCTGATCACCAACTCTGAATTGTACTTTATCGATAAGTGCTGCCATGCCCCGATGATGGAGCATCCGCACGAATTCAACCTGATCCTGGAAAGCTTCCTGGAAAAAGATGTGTCGGTTCCAATGGTGTAAAATCCGGGAATTCCGGGAAAATTTCTTTTGTTACGATAGTTGATCTATATATTGTTTTTTTATAGCTTCGGAAAATGACGTTCTGACCCATGCTCGCAGCCAATCTGATAAATCCAATGATCCCCGTACTGAAACCGAACGATTCGGTGGGTACGGCTTTGGACTGGATGGATGAGTTTGGTGTAAAACAGCTGGTCATCGCCGATTCAGGCATTTACCAGGGCATCGTCTCGGAAGACATTCTCTTCGATATTACGGACATTTCCGAACAGCTCTCGAAGGTCATTATCCAGCACAAGGACATTTTTGCGACCGAAGACCAGCACCCTTACGAGTTGCTCCGGTTGGTAAACCAGTTTGGCTTGCTGGTCATTCCTGTGCTCCACGAAGACCGGTCATTCGCCGGCAGCATTCTGGTCAACGACCTCGTTGAGCATTTCGTCAATGAGCTGGGTGTACAGGAAAAAGGCGCGGTGATTGTCCTTAAAATAGCAGAAAGAAGCTACTCGCTTTCGGAAATCAGCCGGTTGATAGAATCCAATGGCGTCAAAATCCTGAGCAGCTACTATTCGTCGGGAGAAGTTTACAACCCAACCAACGAAGCCCGGTTAACCTTGAAGCTGAACCGGACGCATATTACCCCCATCATCGCTACGCTGGAACGCTTCGGGTACGAAATCGAAGAGGCACACGCCAACGATCCGATCGAAAGCCTCGACCAGGAGCGTCTCGATATGCTTTTACGCTATCTGGCCACCTAGCACCCCTGCCCAATGCCTGCACCTCAAATGTGCATTCGGCTTTTGAATCGCACCATTTGTCGTGTATCTTTCGGCTGAAACCACAAGTTTTATTTTTTCTTCATGAAAATCGCCATTCACGGACGCAACTTTAATGAGTCCGCAAGGCCGTTCATTGAAAATATGTTCGATGAACTGGCGCGCAGAAAAGTTGAGGTCCAGCTTTCCAAATCTTTCAGGACATTTCTGGACCAGGCCGGCATTTCGCATTATTCCGAACTGGTTTATGAGAAACCGGAAGAGCTTTTCGACCCGCGCCTGATCGTAAGCATGGGTGGCGACGGCACACTGCTTGAAACCATTTCGCACGTGGGCAAGCGTCAGACGCCCGCGATCGGTATCAATGTAGGCCGCCTCGGTTTCCTGGCCACGGTATCGCCGGAGCGTATTACCGACATGATAGCCGCACTCGAAAACAGCCAGTTTCGCATCGACGAGCGTACACTGGTGGAAGTAGAGTCCAATATCGACCTGTTCGACGGCCTGAACTTCGGTTTGAACGACTTCACGATCACGAAAACCGATACATCGTCGATGATCACCGTCCATACTTACCTCAATGAGGAATTTCTAAACTCCTACTGGGCCGACGGACTGATCGTATCGACCCCAACCGGCTCGACGGGCTATTCGTTAAGCTGCGGCGGTCCGGTACTCATGCCGCATTCGCAGAACTTCATTGTTACGCCCATCAGTCCCCACAACCTGAATGTGCGTCCACTGGTCGTAGAAGACACCGCCGTAATCCGCCTGGAAGTAAAAAGCCGCAGCAGCAACTTCCTCGTTTCGCTCGACGCACGCTCGCGCATTGTGGATGAGAACACGCAGCTGCTCGTGCGCAAGGCCGGGTTCATTGCGCGGTTGATCAAGATGAAAGACGACAGTTTTTTGAATACATTGAGAAGCAAACTATCATGGGGGCTCGATATGCGAAACTAGGCCCTATAAATCTTCATTTCTGACACCCTATGCGCCTTACGTACCACACTTTTGACCTTCAACTCAAACATACTTTCACGATCGCGCACGACTCGCGCGATGTCCAGCAGACGCTGATCGTCCAGCTCAGCGACGGCGTCCATTCCGGTTTCGGCGAAGCTACTTCCAATCCCTATTACGGCATTACGATCGGTAATATGATCGGGACCCTGGATATGGTTAAGGATATTGTCGAAAAAGGGAAATATGCCTCTGCGGAAGATCTCTGGACCATGGTACACCCGCTTCTCAGGGACAATTCTTTCGCACAATGTGCATTGGATGAAGCCGCACAGGATTATTTCGCCCAAAAGAAAGGTCAGAAATTGTACGAAAGCTGGGGTTTATCGCCCGATCATATTCCGATGACCAACTTTACGATCGGGATCGATACGGTCGAGAAAATGGTCGAAAAAATGAAAGAATTGCCGTGGCCCATTTACAAGATCAAGCTGGGTACGGGCGAGGATCTACGCATTGTTCAGGAACTGAGAAAAAATACCGACGCTTTGTTCCGCGTGGACGCCAATTGCGGCTGGACAGCGGAGAAAACGATTGAACTCGCACCGCAACTTGCAGCATTGGGCGTTGAATTTATCGAGCAGCCGCTCCCTGCTGGCGATATCGAGGGAATGAAAAAGGTTTTTGCAGCGAGCGCATTGCCGGTCATTGCCGATGAAAGCTGTATTGTCGAGGAGGATGTCGAGCAATGCCACGGCCTTTTTCACGGCATTAATGTAAAACTAACCAAATGCGGCGGGCCGACGGCCGCGCTCCGGATGATCGCACAAGCCCGGTCGTTGGGCATGAAAACGATGGTCGGATGCATGACAGAAACGAGTGTAGGCATTTCGGCGATCGCGCATTTGCTGCCGCTCCTCGATTACGTGGATATGGACGGCTCCCTGCTGATCCGCAACGACCCCGCCACCGGCGTGACCTTCGACTTTGGCAAGGTGATCTACGCTCAGGGCAACGGCACCGGCGCTACATTGAAGCCCGAATTTTTATAGGTTTCGCCGTGAACGCCTATCATACCAGCAAACTTCCCGGCAGAACCGTCACAACCACCGACGGAAGGGATTTTTTATGGTTTAGCGGGACGGACTACCTCGGAATGGGACACAACGAAGACCTTCGTAGACATCTGCATTCAGCTACGGAGACTTTCGGAAATCATTACGGAAGTTCAAGAAACAATAGTTTGCGGCTGGACATCTATGAAAAGGCCGAAGCACAATTAGCTGATTTTCTACAAACTCCGGCTGCTGCCATCGTTTCATCGGGCATGTGGGCAGGGCAACTGGTGATGAAGGAGATCAGGAACATCGTCCGCTGGGATTCAGCTAATACAAAACTCTATTACCATTATGCTCCCGGAGTGCATCCGGCACTTTGGGCAAATCCATTGGAGGGCTCCAAGTTGGAATGGAAAACATGGGCGGAGGAAACTGTTGGGCAAATCAATGCATCTTCCCCCGAGGTTACCCATATTATTTGCTCCGATGCCGTCGGATCTCCGATGGTAAAAGCGTTTGATTTTTCAATTTTCAATGCAATTCAAGATCCTTCGAATACATGGTTGATTATTGACGAATCGCATTCGCTAGGCGTGCTCGGCACCAATGGGAAAGGAATCTCTGTGCAGCTTTCCGAAGCCCTTTTGCCCCAAACGATTTTTGCATCGTCCCTGAATAAGGCTATCGGCATTCCTGCGGGGGCAATCTGGGGAGCCAAAAGGGTTGTCGACACACTCCGAAAATCGCCATGGTATGCCGGAGCCTCGCCGCCCCCGCCTGCCTACGCATACGCGTTGAAGGCACTTTTGAAAGACGACGTTTACAGGCAGCAACGCACGCGGCTACTGAACAACGTATCATTGTTCACCCGGCAAATCGGAAGTTCCTCGCTTTTCGAATCCATTGCAGGTTACCCCGTATTCTGCTCTTCCAATGCCGCATTGTTTGACCACTTGCTTGCAAACGGCATTATGGCGTCGTGTTTCCCCTACCCTTCGCTGGCCGATGCACCCGTTACGCGCATTGCGATCAGCAGTTTGCATCAAAAAGAAGACCTCGACCGGTTGGCCGAGGTCTGTAAGCGGTTTATTGCTTAATATCCTTTACCTAAATCAATCTTCGGTTGTCGTCCCGTCCAGTTTCGCGAGGCGTTTCTCTTCCCGCAATTTTTCACGTTCCACTTTCGCCGAAACCATGATACTGATCTCGTAAAGCATGAAGAGCGGGATCGCGACGAGGATCTGGCTATAAATATCGGGCGACGGAGTAATCACAGCCGCAACGATCAGGATCACGATCATCGAATGCTTACGGTATTCACGCATGAAAGAAGGCGTAAGCACCCCGATTTTCGATAAAACAAATACCACGATCGGTAACTGGAATGCCACACCACAAGCCAATGTAAGGGTTGCAACCAGCGATATGTAGGAAGAAATACTGAATTCGTTGATAATCGAAGGGTCCAACGTAAAGTTAGCCAGGAAGTTGATCGCCAGTGGCGTTACCACGTAGTAACCGAAAAGCACACCGGAAAAAAACAGGAATGTTACATAGAACACCGCTCCACGCGCCGATTTCCGTTCGGAAGGCTTCAATCCCGGTTTAATAAACCTCCAAAGCTCCCAGAATGCGTAGGGAAATGCAAATACCAAACCAGCGATTACCGAAGAGGTCATACTCATCGTGAACTGGTCGCCCATCCCGATTGCCTGCAATTTGAAATTCAGTGCTTTGATACACAGATCCTCATAACCGACGATTTCAGAGAGCTTACACAGCTGCTTGTATGTCCAGAAATCCGCACGGGAAGGAGCGATGATAACGTAGTGATAAAGCTCTTCAATATATACGAAAGCGAGGATCGCAAACACCAGAATCGAAGCACCGGCGCGGATAACATGCCATCTTAGTTCTTCGAGATGCGACAGAAACGACATCTCTTTGCCTTCTCCTTCCTCTTCTTCGTTATCAAAATCCTGATCCAGGGACATATTATAAATTATTACTAGAACTCAATCTACGTGGAAACTAAAAAGCAGGATCACTTCCTGTTTACTAAAAGCTGAAATTACTTAAAAAACCCGTCGAAGTGATCCGACGGGTTTTTTATTCATGCGTTCTGGATCAAATTAATCCATTACAAAAGGATAATCGTTTTCAACGTACACGTCTGTGTAAGCTTCTTTCGGATCCGGCCACTCCGATTCCTCGGCGAACTGCACGGATTCCGCAACGATATCTTTTACTTTTTTATCGATGCTTTCGAGATCCTCTTCGGTAGCAATCTTGTTTTCGAGGATCACCGCACGGATCTGCTCGATCGGGTCGCGGTGTTTGTATTCTTCTACCTCCTCTTTCGAACGGTATTTCTGAGGATCGGACATCGAGTGTCCGCGGTAGCGATAAGTACGGAATTCCAGGAAAGTAGGGCCGTCGCCTTTGCGTGCACGCTCCGCCGCGCGGGAAACCGCTTCGTGGATCGCTTCAACGCTCATACCATCAACCGGCTCCGAAGGAATGTCATATGCCTCGCCCAGGGTGTAAAGCTCGGTAACGTTGGAAGTACGTGCTACGGAAGTACCCATTGCGTAACCATTGTTTTCTACGACGAAGATCACCGGCAGTTTCCAGCTCATCGCCATGTTCAGCGTTTCGTGGAATGAACCCTGGCGGATCGCGCCGTCACCAAAGTAACAGATACACAGGTTATCGGTTTTGTTATATTTCTCTGCGAATGCGATACCTGCGCCCAGGGGAATCTGGCCGCCTACGATACCGTGGCCTCCGATGAAGCCTACTTCTTTATCAAAAATGTGCATAGAACCGCCCTTACCTTTGGTAGTACCGGTCTTTTTGCCGAAAAGCTCAGCCATGATCGCGTTTGGGCTGGTGCCCAATGCGAGAGGAATACCGTGGTCACGATAAGCGGTAATGTACTTGTCGCCTTTTTTGAGGGCGCTCACCGCGCCGGAAGAACAGGCTTCCTGGCCGATGTAGAGGTGACAAAAGCCACGAATCTTCTGCTGACCGTACAACTGGCCTGATTTTTCTTCAAACCGGCGTTGTAAAAGCATATTCTCGAACCAGAACATGTATTGCTCCTTCGGATGCTGTAACTTTTTGGGGGCTGATGCTTTCTTTTTCTCAGTAACGGTGGCCATGTATTTGGTTCTCGTTTATAAAGACAGAACTTTGTCTTAAAGTTATGGTATGAACAGAGTCTGTTTTGCCGTACTCACGCAATGATGTGCGAAAATAAGCATAAACTAAATAACAAAGAAGTTCATGTGGCTAGAAAAGCTCCGTCTTACCTACTTTAAAAGCTATGAGGAGAAGGCCTTCACTTTTGGAAAACATGTGAACTGTATCGTAGGCGAGAATGGCAGCGGCAAAACCAACCTGCTCGACGCGATCTATTTCCTGACGCTTACCAAGAGCGCATTTCACAACCAGGACGCGCTGGGTATCCGCCACACGGCTGATTTCTTCCTGATAGACGGCGTATTCAACGAACAGGAAAAGCACATTCAGATCACATGTAGCCTGCAACGCGGCCAACGCAAGGTTTTCATGGCTGATAAAAAGCATTACGACCGTCTTAGCGACCATATCGGCCTGTTCCCGGTGGTACTCATCGCTCCGGACGACACCGACCTCATCCGCGACGGCAGCGAAGAACGCCGGCGCTTTTTCGACGGCGTTCTCGGCCAGGCCGTGCCCGGTTACCTCGGCGACTTCCTGCAATACAACAAGATACTCACGCAGCGGAACGGCCTTTTAAAACTGTTCGCCGAAAGAAATTACCTCGACGAAGACCTGCTCGAAACCTACAATGAGCCGCTGATCGTCCTCTCGCAGCGCATTCACGAGCACCGCGCGACGTTCATGCAAAAATTTATCCCGTTGTTCTGCAAATACTACGAATTCCTCAGCAGCGGCCACGAAAAAGTGGATGTAATCTACGAAAGCGAAGTGGCCAGTCCCGATTTTCCTACCGAATTCCGCCGCAACCGCAGCCGCGACCTGCACGCACAACGTACGGGCAAAGGCGTGCACAAGGATGAATATGTATTCGAAATCGATGGGGTTACCCTCAAAAAGTTTGGCTCGCAGGGCCAGCAAAAGTCATTCCTGATTGCCCTCAAACTGGCGCAATTCGAACTACTAAAAGAGGAAAAAGGCAAAACGCCCATTCTGCTCCTGGACGACATTTTCGACAAGCTGGACGACCGGCGCATTCACAAGCTTATTGAGCTCATTGATACCGGTTTTCTCGCCCAGGTTTTCATTACCGACGCCCGTCCGGAGCGCTCGCAAAGGATTTTGGAGCATGTGAAGGCGGATGTTAGGTTTTTCGAGATTGAGAAGGTGTTGAAAGAGTGAGCTGAGGTTTTTTAATTATGCCGAATTCGCCATAATTAAAAACCTTCTTGCGAATCTAATGTCTCCTTTCGCAGAATTTAGAATATTTATGAGCATAACCTTTCTGTCGTGCACAACATAAAACAAGCTATAGTGTTTGCTGATGACAAGTTCATGGACCGCAGGTATGTGATCGTGCTTTTTTCCGGCATAAGGAAATTGCCCCAGAATCTCCAAACTGGCTTCTAACTTTGTTGTAAATTTTTCTGCACTCGCCTCTCCCCAAGTATCGTAGAGATAACCTGCTATTTCAGAGAAGTTTTCCTTTGCTGGATCTGTCCATTCTATCTCGTAAGCCACGCCTTACTTCGCTAAAAACTTCCTCATTTGTATAAAAAGGACCCGTTTTGGCTTCGCGTAGAGATCGGTTGAGTTGTTCTATTACTTCGGGGGAATTGGAATAGGCTCTATCATCATAATCTTGCTGCTCTCTGAACACACGAAGGCACGACAACAAATCTTCCATACGATCTGCGTCTATTTCGTTTATGAGGCGAATTGCTTCGTTTTTCATCTCTTGGTCAGACATAGCGAGCATTGTTTTGATTCAACACTAATCAAATTTACCTAATTAAAATAACAAAAGCCAGATCGTTTCGATCTGGCTTTCCCTGCGGAATGCATTAATAATCAACCGCATTAAACATATTTAGGATCCAGCTCCTTGGCTTGCGCCACGAATTCCTTCACCTTCTGCTCGTCGTCTTTTTTGCAGATCAGCAGCACGCCGTCGAACTCCGCGACGATGAAACCATCGAGACCATTCACAACTACCAGCTTGTCTTTCGGCGTTTTGATGATCGAGTTCGTGGTATTATGCAGGATCAGGTTGCCGTCTGTAACATTCAGGTTTTCATCCTTTTCCGAAACTTCATACATCGATTTCCATGTTCCCAGGTCCGACCAGCCAAAGCTTGCCAGTACAACATGCACATTTGCCGCCTTTTCCATAATACCGTTGTCGATGGAAATGCTACCGCAGTGCTGGTAGGCGCGTTGAATGAACGAATCCTCCGAATCGAGATAGTAATGTTCTACCCCGCCCTGGAAAATTTCAGCAATATCAGGCTGGAATTGGGTCAACGCCTTTTTGAATGCATTGACATTCCACACGAAAATACCGGCATTCCACACAAAATCACCGCTGTCGAGGAACTGCAACGCCAATTCCAGATGGGGCTTTTCGGTAAATGACTTTACTTTTTTGACAGTCAGCTTATCCGGGATATACTGGATATAGCCATAACCCGTGTCGGGACGGGTCGGCTGGATGCCCAGCGTAACCAAAATATCCTCATTGCGGGTAGCTCCCAGCGCTACTTTGATCGTGTCCTTGAAAACCTCTTCTTTCAAGATAATATGGTCCGCAGGTGCCACCACTACGTTCGCGTTCGGGTTGCGGGCTGCGATTTTGTAACACGCATAGGCGATGCACGGCGCGGTGTTCCGGCGATGCGGTTCCAGAAGGATCTGGTCGTCGGTGAGCTCGGGGATCTGCTGTTTGATCAGATCCTTGTACTCCTGACTGGTTACGATATAAATGTTCTCAATAGGGCAAACGCCGTCGAATCGATCGACCGTTTGCTGCAACAGCGTCCTTCCTGTGCCAAGCACATCATGGAATTGCTTCGGGAAATCCGTCCGGCTGAACGGCCAAAAACGGGTTCCTACGCCGCCTGCCATGATTATCACATAAGTATCCTGCATCTGTGTTGTGTAAGGTATGTTTGTTATAACGTTAAATAAAATCCCTCAAAACTAATGATAAAGAGTCAGTATGCTCAACCCGGGCGTCGGAAAAGTCCCGGAAAGTTAGTTGATGGCCCGGATGGCCATCTTTCGACAATGCATTAAATTTCTTTCACATCGTCGAATTATTTGGTTTTCGATCACATGTACTTTTGTTTTAGGAGTACCCAAAGAAAAAATTGGATATTATGTAAACAAAATCGAATTCTTAGTAACTTGTTACAGACATCAACCCACTAAGCAACCATGATCCGAACTTCTGCATCCCCCAGAAATCTGCCTCTCTTGTTTCTCTTATTGTTGTTTTGCCAACATTCTTTCGCGCAGATTAGTTTGACAGGCAAGGTTACCGAATCGGTTACCCAGGAACCACTCGCCGGCGTCAGCATTCGTATACAAGGTAAAGTGGCCGGCACCATCACTGACACGAAAGGTGAGTTTTCCCTGAGTACCACCTCGAACCCGCCATTTTCCATTGTTATCAGCTCTGTTGGCTTTCAGACCCAGGAAATTGCCGTCACCGCAAGCATGTCGAACCTGGATATCAAAATGGTGGAACAGCCCGTGCTCGGCAAGGAAATCGTGGTTTCCGCCTCCCGTGTCGAGGAAAGTGTGATGAAATCGCCGGTAGCGGTAGAAAAACTCGATATCCGGGGTATTCGCGACACGCCGGCTACCAATTTTTACGATGCCCTCGCGAACCTGAAAGGCATCGACATGACCACGCAGGGTGTTTTGTTCAAATCCATCAATATGCGCGGTTTCGGTGCGACGGGTAACCCCCGTACCGTGCAGATGATCGACGGGATGGACAACCAGGCGCCGGGGCTCAATTTTCCGCTGGACAATATCATCGGTATGTCGGAACTCGACGTAGAGAGCGTGGAAGTACTTCCCGGTGCGGCATCGGCGCTGTACGGTCCCAATGCGGTAAACGGGTTGGTGTTAATGAACAGCAAAAGCCCATTCCTTTACCAGGGACTAAGTGCAAACCTCAAAGGCGGTATCATGCATGAAAAGAACCGCTCGAAAGCGACTACACCTTTTGCCGAGGCTACGATTCGTTATGCCAAGGCATTCAACAACAAGTTCGCATTCAAAGTCAACCTTTCGTACATCCAGGCGAAGGATTGGGAAGCGACCAATTATTCGAACCTGAACGTGGGTGGTAATGCGGATCCTAACCGCGGAAAAGGTACCGATCTGGATTACGACGGGACGAACGTGTACGGCGATGAAATCCAGACCAATATCAACGCGGTAGCGAAAGCCCTGGCAGCGTCGGGGCAGCTTTCTCAAGATAAGGTAGGCCTTGTACCTAATATTTTTGTCAGCCGCACCGGTATCCGGGAGCGTGACCTGGTGGATTACGATACCAAAAGTTTCAAGGCTAATGCTGCATTGCATTATCGCCTGAACGAAAAGGTGGAGGCCATTGCCCAAGTCAATTACGGCTACGGAACAACGGTTTATACCGGTACCGGCCGTTATTCATTGCGTGATTTTAACCTTACCCAAGCCAAACTAGAACTTCGGGGCGACAATTTTACCGTGAGGGCATACACCACGCAGGAACGTTCCGGCAAGTCGTACCTGGCAGGTCTCGCGGCGGTTTCCATGCTCGGCGAGATCAAACCAAACAATACTTGGTTCGGGCAGTATGTGGGCGCCTTCGTACAGGCGCGTGATGCGGGCGCAGCGGAGGCAGATGCACACGTAGCCGCACGGCAGTTTGCCGACCAGGGGATGCCGCAACCGGGCAGCGCTACTTTTAACCAGCTGCTGGATAAATACCGGAATATGCCGATTGTGAACGGCGGGGGCGGGTTTGCGGATAAAACCAATATGTACCATGCGGAAGGTTTCTATAATTTTAAAAACCAGGTTCGCTTCCTGGAACTGATTGCCGGAGCCAACTACCGCCTTTATACGCTCCGTTCAGCGGGGACATTGTTTGCGGACACCAAAGAAGGCCGCAACGGCACGATACCTATTAATGAATGGGGTGCATTCGTACAAGCCGGCAAAAACCTGCTTTCCGACCATTTGAAACTGACCGGTTCGATCCGCTACGACAAAAACGAGAACTTCGACGGCCAGTTCACGCCCCGGGTATCGGCGGTGACCACATTTGGAGAGCACAACATCCGCCTCTCCTACCAAACCGGCTTCCGTATCCCTACCACGCAGAACCAGTACATCGACCTCCGGACACCGTCGGGAACGCTGGTAGGTGGTTTGCCCGAATTTGATTCGCGTTACAACCTTTCGAGCGGTATTCTCCGGCAAAACCTTTCCGAGGCCGCTGTGACCGCGGTTGTGCAGAGCGATCCATCGGTTGTGCAGAGCGCACAACAATATGCGACTGTGGTGGTAACGCAGCAGGCTACTGCCGCCATTACCCAACAAGTCACCACAGCGGTGACCGCACAAGTGAATGCAGGAGTAGCGGCAGGGACTATTCCAAATGACCCGGCGGTGATCCAGGCGGCTATCAAGGCGGGGGTCAACCAGACGCTTCCGGGCGTACTGTCGGCGCAATTGCCGGGTATTCTCGCCACCCAGGTGCCGGCGCTGGTCCCCGATCTGGCGAAGGCTTATGCATTGGGAAAACTGCCTAAATACCAGCCTGTGAAGCTGAAACCAGAGCGCATTGCTTCTTATGAGATTGGCTATAAGGGCATTATTGCAAAAAAGCTCTTCATTGATGCCTACTATTATATCAGCAAATACAAAAACCTCATTGGCGGAACGGTAATCGTTGTGCCGACGGCTGCCGCTGCCCCGGGCCTGCCTATTGAATCCGGCATTGGAGTGGGTAGCTACCAGGGATACGCGAGGACCGTGAATACAACCGAGACGATCACCACGCGCGGCTTCGCGATCGGGCTGAATTATGCATTGCCGAAAGGGTTCAATATCGGCGGTAATGTGGCGAACAATGAGTTGAAAGACTTTACGCCGTCGCCGGAAGTGCAGTATTCGCAATTCAATACTCCTAAATACCGGTATAATGTGAGCCTTGGCCGCCGCATTACCAGCTCCAACACGTGGGGATTCAATGTCGTATACCGCTACCAGCAGGCTTTTTTGTGGGAATCGAGCTTCGTCGTGCCCACAACCACGGACGTGCCGGTATTCTCAAACACAAGGGTGCCGGCAATCAGCAACCTCGATGCGCAGGTTAGCTGGAAAGTGCCCGCGATCAAATCGATCATCAAGCTGGGTGGTACCAACCTGTTCGGGAAATCGTACTTCCAGTCATACGGCAGCCCGAATGTGGGTAGCACGTACTATGTGTCCATTATGTTTGATGAATTGCTGAACTGAGAATCGCAGGGGCTATTTTTCGCCAAAAGCCAGGTCGCCGGCGTCGCCGAGGCCTGGTACTATATAATATTGTTCGTTCAGCTTCTGATCCACGGCACCAAGCCAAAGGCGGCATTGCGGGATTCTTTCTTGTAGATATTGAACGCCCTCGGGGCTGGCGATCACGGAGGCAATATGGGTTTGCGAAGGAATGCCGAAGCGCAGCAATGCATGGTAAACCTTCTCCATGGAGCGGCCGGTTGCCAGCATCGGATCGATCATCACCAGGATTTTACCCGTCAGATCGGGGCTGGTAATGTAGTCCATCTCGACCGTAAATTCCTCCTCCGCATTGATATGATGCCCACGGTAGGCCCCGATAAATGCATTATCGGCCTTATCGAAAATATTCAGGAAGCCCTGGTGGAACGGTAAACCGGCGCGCAGAATGGTAGCCAGTACGATGGGCTGCAACATCGACCGGCACGGTGCCGTACCGAGCGGCGTTTCTACTTTCTCCGTTTTGAAAGTGAGCGTTTTGGACATTTCATAGGCCAACAGCTCTCCTACCCGTTCCATATTCCGGCGAAACCGCATCCGGTCTTTCTGACAATTAACGTCACGCAATTCGGCCAGATAGTGATCTGCTATGGAAGGTTTTTGGGAAAGTAAAAACATGGGAGTGACAGTTTTTTAGACTACTCCATGCAAGATAATACAAATTCATTGACGTAATTTGGAACACCATTTCTAAAAATTACGTGCAAAAGCTCCAATTGCGGTCGTAGTAGATTTTTGTTGCCTATGTATCAAGGAATTATCCGGCTTTTTAAATTACTGTTTTTAACACTGGTATCCTCGGCTTACGTACACGCGCAAAGTGCTTTCGTTCCGCTAAACGACGACTATTACCATCTCATCGATCGTCTGGAAATCAAAAGGGGTAAATTTTCCGAGGGTTTTCACTTCAATGCCAAGCCATTTGAGCGTAAAGCGGTTGTGGCGCTTACCGACTCCATATTAAAGGAGGGCACTGTCGACCTGACCGACCGCGACTGGGAAACGATCGACTACATGCGCGAGGACAGCTGGGAATGGACAAAGGGAATGATCTCCACCGATTCGGCCAAATACAATAAGCTGGCACGGCTGGGCTGGTTCAAATCGCCGCCGCCAGGGCAGAAGCGCAAGTTTTTCAACCACTCTGCCGATCTGTACAGCATTCACAACAAGGACTTCGACCTGCATTTCAATTTTACTACCACCAATTTCATCGGAAAAGACAACAGCTACGACACCACGTCGCATCAGACGCTGTGGTTTACCGGTCGTGGAGTCGAGATCCGGGGAATGATCAATGACAAGCTAGGCTTTTATACATTCGTTTCCGATAACCAGGGCCGGTTCCCGCGCTATGTGAATGCATTTGCGCCGAAATACAGCTTCCCTGGCGAAGGCTTGGCCAAAGCGACGCGGAACCACGGCAACGATTTCCTTTCGGCCCGTGGCTACATTACTTTCCGTCCGCTGAAAGCCATCAATGTAAAATTCGGGCACGACTACAATACTTTCGGCAGTGGCTACCGCTCGCTGATCCTTTCCGACAACAGCAGTCCGTATTTGTTTTTAAGATTGGATACCCAGCTCGGCAGGTTCCATTATACCAACCTCTGGACCAGCATGATTGATGGCGCCGAAGATGGTTTCTCCGAGTTTTTAAGAAAAAAGAAATTCGCGGCTATTCACCATTTGAGTGTTAACCTGACCGAGAAAATCAATTTTGGGGTATTTGAAGCCGAAGTTTTCAACCGCGATTCTGTGGGCGGCGGCTACGACCTCAATTACCTCAACCCGATTATCTTCTATCGTTATGTGGAATCCTACATCGGCAGCCAGGATAATGCATTGCTCGGTTTCGATTTCCGCTGGCTCGTTGGTAAAACCGCTTCCATTTACAGCCAGTTTGTGCTGGACGAGTTTCTGACCAAATACCTTTTCAACGGCAGCGGATCCTGGACTAACAAATACAGCTTCCAGCTCGGTGCCAAATACGTGGATGCATTTGGCGTACCGAACCTCGATTTGCAGGCAGAATACAACGTCGTGCGCCCCTATACGTACTCTCACAAGGATGGCGGGCGCAACTATATGCATTACGGGCAGGCGCTCGCACACCCGCTCGGAGCCAACTTCCGGGAATATTTAGGCATTGTACGCTACAAAGCTACGCCGAGGCTGTCGATTTACGGCACCGTTATGTCGGCTATGCAGGGTAAAGATCCCTCGGACAAACCTTTGATGAATTACGGAGGTGATATTTCGAAAAGTTACGAAACCCGGCATGTGGAGCGCGAAGGACAAAGCGAGGTTAACCAAAAAATCGGCCAGGGCATTAAAGCGACTACCTTATTTGCCGATTTGCGCCTGTCATACTCACTGGCCCACAATCTGTTCCTCGATGGCCGGTACCTGATGCGGAAAGTAACGTCACAGGACGCGAAGGTCGCCACCAACTCCAACATTTTTTCGGTTGCCATTCGCTACAATATGGCCTACCGGCAACAAACCTACTGATTTTAATTTCTACTAAAATGGAAACTGACCCCCACGAACTCCGGAATCTTCTCAGGCTTGCATTGCTGGAAGATATCGGCGACGGAGACCATTCATCCCTCGCCAGCGTACCCGAAAATGCTACCAAGCGCGCGAAGTTGCTGGTGAAACAGGACGGCGTACTCGCGGGTGTGGAAGTGGCGCAGATTATCTTCGACGAAACCGCTAAATATTACGGTTACCCCCTTCCGAAAATTGATGTGTTACTTTTTGACGGTTCCGTCGTATCAACAGGAGACATTGTTTTTACGGTAGAAGGAAACGCACGTCTGATCCTGAAAGCCGAGCGGCTGGTGCTGAACATTATGCAGCGCATGAGCGGTATCGCCACTTATGCACGGCAGATGTCAGATTTGATCAAGGATTTGCCCGTAAAACTGCTCGATACCCGCAAAACTACCCCGAATTTCAGGCTGTTTGAGAAAATGGCGGTGAAAATCGGCGGCGCAGTGAACCACCGGATGGGCCTTTATGACATGATTATGTTGAAGGACAATCACGTGGATTACGCCGGCGGCATCGAAGCGGCCATTACCGGAGCTAATAAATACCTGAAAGAAACCGGTCGGAAGCTCAAAATCGAGATAGAAACGCGGAACCTTGCCGAGGTGGATGAGGTGTTGCGTGTCGGCCAGGTCGATATTATCATGCTCGACAACTTTTCGCTGGATAACCTGCGGGAAGCGGTGAAGCGGATCGGAGGGCGATACGAAACCGAGGCATCCGGCAACATTACCGAAAAAACATTACGCGCGGTGGCCGAAACCGGTGTGGATGGGATATCCAGCGGTGCGCTCACGCATCAGGCGCGAAGTCTGGATTTAAGTCTGAAAGCCTTCTAACCTTTTCATTCATATCAAAAGCGTATGCTGAGATCGATGAAAACCACATACGCTTTTGATCTTCAAGGGTTTCCTGCCGGCTATTCCCTGTGGGCAACTGCATTGCTCGGCATTTGCATTCCGTTCCTGACCATTGCCCAGGAACCTCCCCGGCCTGACATCGACATCAACCAGTTCATCGCCGAACTCTTCCCTGTCCCGCCCGACGATTCCGAGGACCTTTACGAGGCACTTTTGCAGCTTTACGCCAGTCCGCTCGACCTCAACACCGCCACATCCGACGACCTTGCCGCTACATTTATTTTAAGTGAAAAACAGCTCCGTTCCTTTTTCGACTATCGCGCAAAAGCGGGTGCTTTGTTGTCGCTTTACGAGTTACAGGCTGTTCCAGAGTTTGACATTTATACGATTCGAAGGCTGCTGCCATTTGTAACAATCAGTACCAAAGCAATTTCCATTCAAGAGGCATTGAAAAATCCGGGACAGCATTTTTTGATGTTTCGTTCGGGTAAGTTAATGGAGCAGCAGAAGGGTTTCGCACCGCTGGATTCCAACTCCAATGCGACTACACGCTACCAGGGCCCTCCTTTTAATGGCTACCTCCGCTACCGAAATGCCCGCAGCGGCGCATATAGTTTTGGAATTACCTTGGAAAAAGATGCTGGCGAAGAAATATGGCACTGGAATGTACACAGGCAGATCTTTGGTATTGATTATACTTCCTTTCATGCGCAAATCCTCCACCGGGGAAGGCTCAAAAATTTGATTATCGGCGATTTTCAAATGCAAGCCGGGCAAGGAATGACCACCGGCGCCGGATTTTCACTAGGAAAAGGTTCTGAGGTAATCCGAACTGTTTACAGAAGCACAACCGGCCTCAGACCTTACACCTCCGCTACCGAAGCCAACTATTTCCGAGGCATTGCAGCCACTGTCGGCATTACTGCGCGCACCGATGTCACCATTTTGATCTCCAAAACCAAACGCGACGCCACCCAGGAGCCGGACAGCGTTCGTTCCGGTATTACCACTTCCCTACCCGTCACCGGCTACCACCGCACGCCTTCTGAAATTGAAAAACACAATGTACTTCGCGAGCAGAATATCGGCTTGCATTTATTGCACAAGCTACATTCTCAAAGAGGGCAGATCGGACTGGTAATGCTTCGCACGGGTTATAATTCATTTATCCAAAAGCGCGATCTGGCATACAACCGCTATGAATTTTCAGGAAAACAAAACCTTATCGCGGGCCTGCACGGCGACTATCGCTGGCAAAACATACATTTCTTCGCAGAAACTGCCATTTCCAAAAGCGGCGGAACCGGTGCCATCGGCGGACTCATCGCGAGCATTAGCCGGAAGGTCGATGTATCGGTAATGGCCCGGCATTATGCCCGCGACTTTCATACATTTTATGGCAATCCTATCAGCGAAGCCACCCGGCCCATCAATGAGCGCGGCGCCTATGCCGGAATGCGCTGGTCGCCTTCCCGGAAATGGCATTGGAGTGCCTATTTTGATTATTTCCAGTTTCCGTGGCTGAAATACCAGGTCGATAAACCGTCCAGTGGCTTCGATTATTTCCTGCATTTGCTCTGGAAACCTTCGAAGCGGTTGAATGCATATCTGCTATTTCATGAAAAGCATAAGCAGGTTAATGATCCTGCGGCAGTGGACAATAATCCATCGCTGATCCGATCTATTAAGCGGACAGCCATGTTCAATATCGATTACGAAATTCCGCTCCGGTGCGCGTTTCGGACGCGGCTGCAATATGGCGGGTTGAAAAACGGGCATTCCAAAGGTTCAAACGGCTTCACGATCGTGCAGGACGTGACCTGGCATTTTTCCAGACTGGAAATCAGCGGCCGCGCAGCATTTTTCAAAACTGATGATTACGACAGCCGGCAATATGTGTATGAAAAAGATATGCTCTACGCATTCTCGATCCCGGCCTACTACAACACCGGTACCCGGCATTATTTAATGCTGCGGTATACCATTACAAAACAGCTTAAAATATGGATCCGATGGTCGCAAACACGGTATTCGGACATTGAGAAGATCAGTTCAGGACTCAACGAAATTAACGGCAACAAGCGAAGCGAGGCAAAAGTACAGGTGATGTATCAGTTTTGAAGCCCTATTTTTGCAGCGCGAAAGGAAATTCTTTTGAAGTAAATACCATTAATCAGTACATCATGTCCATTAACAAGCTTGAAGCATTAAAGAAATATTTCGGATACGACTCCTTTCGCCCCCAGCAATCCGAAATCATCGACACCATCATGGCCAACCGCGATTGCATGGTGCTGATGCCCACAGGCGGTGGTAAATCTGTTTGTTTCCAGATTCCGGCTGTGCTCCGCGAGGGGCTTACGGTGGTAATTTCCCCGCTGATCGCCCTCATGAAAGATCAGGTAGAGGCGTTGCGCGGGAACGGCATTACCGCTGCTTTCCTCAACTCCACCATTTCAGGCGCCGAGCAGGACCAGATCATGTGGCAAATCAAGTTGGGTGAATTGAAACTGCTCTATATCGCGCCGGAAAGGCTTTTTGCAGGTAATACCTTCGATTTACTGCGCGAATGGAATGTGCAGCTCTTTGCCATCGATGAGTCGCACTGTATTTCGTCCTGGGGCCACGATTTCCGGCCGGAATACCGCCAGCTGAACCTTTTGAAACAACGCTTCCCCGATGTACCGATCGTAGCGCTCACCGCCACCGCCGACCGCGTCACACGCCGCGATATTCTGAAACAGCTGAATATCGAACACGCCGAAACTTTCATTTCCAGCTTCGATAGGCCCAATCTAAGCCTCAATGTGCTGCCCGGGCGGAAGCGTATCGAGCAAATCCAGCGTTTCCTTAAGAAACATGAGGGCCAGCCAGGGATAATTTATTGCCTTAGCCGGAAAGGTACCGAAACCGTGGCGGCCAGCTTGCAAAAAGCAGGCTTCCGCGTCGCGTACTACCACGCGGGCATGACGGGCGACAAGCGCTCGCAGGTGCAGGAGAATTTTTTGAGGGATGATATTCAAATCATAGTCGCCACGATCGCATTCGGAATGGGGATCGACAAATCCAATGTCCGCTGGGTAATCCATTATAACTTGCCATCGAATGTAGAAAGCTTTTACCAGGAAATCGGGCGGGCGGGCCGTGATGGCGCGAGCGCGGACACGGTGCTGTTTTACAGCTACATGGACATTATCACCAGACAGGATATGATCAACAATTCGGATCAGTCGGCAGAGCAGAAGGAGCTTTTGCATGCCAAACTGAACCGGATGAAGCAATATGCCGAAGCCGACATCTGCCGCCGGCGCATTCTATTGAGCTATTTCAACGAACCCGTCGATCACGATTGCGGTAACTGCGACGTGTGCCGTAATCCCCGGACCCGCTTCGACGCGACCATTATCGCGCAGAAAGCGTTGTCCGGCATCGCCCGCACGGAGCAAAAGGTGGCCATGGGTATGCTCATCGACATTCTCCGCGGCAGCCGCAACCGGAATATCCTGCAACACGGCTACGAAATGCTTCCTACTTTCGGTGTCGGACACGAACTGCGTGGCGATGAATGGTCGGAATACCTGGGCCAAATGCTCAATTCCGGCGTGATGGACATTGCTTACGACGAGGCTCATTCATTTAAACTGAACCCGGTAAGCTGGCAGGTCTTGAAAGGCGAGCGGCAAATCGAGCTCGTGAAATTCATCCCACTCGCCGAACGGAAAGCAAAAGAAGAAGAGCTGATACCGAAGGAAAAACCGAAGCAAGAAATCATCCGCGACGCCCTTTTCGAACGCCTCCGCCAGCTTCGCAAGCAGCTGGCCGATACGCTCGGCGTGCCTCCCTATGTTGTTTTCAGCGATGCTTCCCTTTCCGAAATGGCCCAGAAAAAGCCCATTTCCGAAGCCCAAATGAAAGCCGTTTCCGGCGTAGGAGCCGAAAAGTTCAGGCGCTATGGAGAGGCATTCATCAACGAAATCCTCAATTTCGCACGCGAGAACAATGCACCCGGCACGCGCATTGTAAAAGGAATGACGTTCGTCGAAACCTACGATCTTTACAAGGAGGGCTATTCCATCAAGGTGATTGCCGAAAAGCGCAACCTTAACCCGGTAACTATCATCTCGCATTTGGTAAAACTCAAAGAAGACGGCCACGGTGTCGATCTGAAATCACTCATCGAGCCCGCAGTATACCAAACGATCGTCGCAGCAGCGGAAGAAATTCACATCGGAAAAAATGATCCGCTAAAACCCCTGTTCGAATTGCTGAACGAACGGTACGATTACGGGCAGATCCGGCTGGCGCTGGCGATTTGGGAAGAGGAACGGCAAAAGTAGATACCCCTGCTTATATTTACATTTTTAAATACTTAACCAACAATATGTCAAGACAAAATATACTCTCTGGGTCCCCTTGGGAAGACAAAATGGGGTATTGCCGGGCGGTTCGGATCGGAAATATCATTGAGGTCGCCGGAACGGTTGCTATCGTGGATGGCGATAAAGTGAAGGCTGACGACGCTTATGCGCAGACGAACAATATCATCGAGCGCATCGAAAAAGTATTGCAGGACGCAGGCGCCAGCCTGGCAGATGTGGTCCGCACGCGTATTTTTACCACGGATATTACCCTTTTTGAGGACATCGCCCGCGCACATGGTGCGTATTTCGGCGCCATTAAGCCCACCACAGGTATCTACGAAATCAGCAAATTGGTATCGGCCGATTACCTAGTTGAGATTGAATTCACCGCAATAGTCCAGTAACGCATTGGAATATTTAAAAAAAGGCCTGTTTCTCAGCGGAAACGGGCTTTTTTGTCACCATTTGAAACTGTGTTCCAACCTTCTGGCGCGAAATTTGCTCTTTGTGAAAGTGTTGTCTGATTTAGAACCCTGAACAATAGACATCTCTGGACATGAAAAATAGAATTACTCTTCTAATTGCCTCAGTTTTACTGGTTCTGTGTGTAATCCAAAAAGAAGCCCGGTATGGAACAGCCAAGCACACAGGTGTAGAAAAAATGTACAATTCTTCGCCACTTGCTCCAAAGGATGGAGGCACCTCGGCGCCGGAATATGCCGAGCTGACCGACTCACAAACATTCGAGTTCGCATCGGCCGATTCGCTGAAATCAGATCCTACGGCCAGATTGGTTAACCAAAGATTACTGCACATTTCGGCTGGCAGCAAGCTGCTAAATTACTGAACCTACATTCGATTCAGTAATTTAGCATTCATCCGATATTAGCTGAAAAGCCCCATAATATCTTCCTGGCTCAGTTTCTTGATAAAGCCAGATTCTCCGCCCACCAAATCTTCTGCCAGGTCCTGCTTACGTTGCTGTAACAGCAGAATTTTTTCTTCAATCGTATCCTTGCAAATCATTTTATAGGCAAATACCTTGCGTGTCTGCCCGATACGGTGCGTACGGTCAATCGCCTGGCGCTCCACGGCAGGATTCCACCATGGATCAACGAGGTATACGTAATCCGCTTCGGTAAGGTTAAGCCCCACCCCGCCTGCTTTGAGACTCATCAGGAACACACGGCAAGTAGAGTCGTTCTGGAAACGGTTCACACGACCGGCGCGGTCCACAGTCTGGCCGTCGAGGTATTCGTACGGGATATTCATTTTTTCCAGGTGCTTGCGGATCAGGTCCAGCATCCCCAGGAATTGACTGAATATCAATATCTTGTGATTCGAAGCATTCTCTTCGATTTCGCGGGTGATTTCTTCCAGCTTCGCCGATTCGCTTCCAAAATCTTCGTCGCCCGACAAAATAGACGGCGAGTCGCAAATCTGGCGCAGCTTCAACAATGCTTCCAGAATGAGGAAACTACTTTTGTTGAGGCCCTCGGTTGCGAGTTTTTCGGCAATTTCCTGGCGGTAGCGCTCGCGGAATGTGTCGTAAACCTTCCGTTGCTTATTACCCATTTCGCAGAAGAGGATCGTCTCCGTTTTATCCGGCAAATCGGTTGCTACCTCTTCTTTAGTGCGTTTCAGCATGAATGGATACACGAGTTTCCGCAGTTCGGCGGCCTTTTCCTTATCCTGGTACTTATCGATCGGCGTCGCATATTCCGTCCGGAAGAAGTCGGCGTGGCCGAGCATTCCCGGGTTCAGGAATTCAAACTGCGAGTACAGATCAAATGTATTGTTTTCCACAGGTGTACCCGTCATGGTCAGGCGGTTGCGTGCGCGTAGCAGGCGCGAGGCCTTGGACGTGAGCGAATCGGGGTTTTTAATGGCCTGCGCTTCGTCGAGGATAATGTAGTTAAAATCAAACTGACGGAGTAGCTCCACGTCGCTGCGCATCGTACCGTAAGTGGTGAGGATAATGTCATATTCCCGGAAAAACTCGATGTCTTTCCTTCTTGCCATCCCCCGGTGAACGTACAATTTGAGGTCCGGCGTGAATTTCGCCGCTTCCGCCTGCCAGTTGAAAATCAATGTGGTAGGAACTACGACAAGGTTCGTATATTCGGGATCCAGGTTTTTCTGGTTTTGCAGGAAGGTCAGCATCTGCAGGGTTTTGCCCAAACCCATATCATCCGCCAAACAGCCGCCCCATTGGAATTCGTCGAGGAAATGAAGCCATTTATAACCCTCCTCCTGATACTGGCGAAGCGTCGCCTCGATATTCTGCGGAAGCGGTACCGACGGGATTTGTTTAAAATTGAGCAGTTTCTGCTTCTTCTCCCAAAGCTCGCGGAACACATCCTCGTTATCGATCTCGGAAACGAGCTCGTCAATAAGCGAAAAATGTATTTTGGACAAATGGATCTGATCATCGTTCACACGGCCGAACTGCATGAGCGGTTCCAACTTCGCGATCCATTCATCGGGTAGCACACCTAACGAGCCATCCTGCAACTGAATATAGTTCTGCTTTTTGAGCAATGCCTTTTTCGCATCGGCCAGCGTTACCGTCTGGTCGCCGAAACTAATCTCGATCTTCATGTCGAACCAGTCGATACCCGACGAGGTATGCACCTTCACCGTCCCGCGGTTGGGGTTAAACTTCATTTTTTTCAGGTCTTTAAACCCGAAAATCTCGTAATGCTTCTTCTTGGCCGCATCCACGAAGTTGAACAGCCAGCCATCTTTCATCACCTGTTCGAAAGGCACATAGAAGAACGGTTGACCGGTTTGATGCTCGAAGCTCGGATGCAGCGCTTTCGTCCAATCCCAAATCGCATTTTCAGCCTGAACATCACGTTCCAGCATGGTGATCTGGTTGTTATCGAAGCTCGTTCTCGTACGGCGCTGGTCATGCAGCAGTTCTAGCTCTTCTGTCTTGCCGTTTTCTTCCAGATACACATAGGAAGGCACGATGAGCAGGTTTGCTTCGTCTTCTTTCAGATAAAACTTCGGTTTCTGGAAGGCCAGCGGTGAAGTTTGTATTTCGTGTCGGGTCTGGAAGATCACGTCAAATTTTTCAGAAACCGGAATGATCCAGTTTCTCAGGAAATCGTCACCAAAATCTTTCTTAACCCGTATTTTAAATCCATTCTGGCCCAGGTAAGCGACCATTTCGGCCTCGCTGATACCCGCCCAGCGAAACAATGTCTTTTCGTTATAAAGTCCCAGCCAGAAACTGTCGAGTGACACCACTTTCTGCAATTCAAGCGGAGTTCCCGGTTTGATCTCGACGTAAGGATTAAGCGTGATGAACTCCTTGTCTTCGGTGAGGACAAAAAACAGTTTTACCGGCTCGCGGTGCAGTTCAAGTTGCGTAAGCTGGTGGTTGCTGGTCACGTAGTCGCCGTCGGCGAGGAAAAGGCGGTCGCCGTCGAGGTCGTTGAAAACCCTGGTAAGCTGCTTGCCTACGTAGTTACGCGCCTCATAACGCTGGTCTGCTTCTACATCATCGAAATGCAGGTAGGCATTGTAAGCCCAACCTTGTTTGCGGATGAATTTCTGCAAACCCTCCTCCCAATGCTTCGCCATGCGCACCAGACGCGCGTCCGACTCCGTGAGTACCGGGATTTCATCCGCATTATAATAGTGGCTCGAACCTCCTGCGATGTTCCGGATGTTGGTAACCTTCTCGGATTTGGAACTGAATTTGACAGAAAAAACCCCGAAACCAATATCCAGCAGGTGGTTTTTTCCTTTGGGCCAAAATACAAAAATGGAAACGCGGTCCTCGTCGTCCTGCCCATTGTCCGTGAGCGTCACTGCAAATGAGGACTCCTGCACGGGCAATATGCGCTCGCGCAGCGACTGCCAATCCTGGTACGCGCCCACTTTCTGAATCGCCGGATCGAGCTTGATCAAATGCAGCCCGCCGTCTTCGTCCAGCCGGAACTCGAACTTATCTTTAAACTGATCTTCCAGGGAATAGCCGTACTCGGCCAGCAAATTGCTTTTTTCGACTGTCAGGTCGCGCATTACTTCAAATGCCTTTTCGCCTAACTCTTCGCGGAGTTTGAGCAATGCGGCCAATTTGTGTTCGCAGAGCGGTACCCAGAGTTTCTGGTTACAAGTACAGGTTGTCTGAACCTGCCGGGTGCCTTTTACACGCCGGAAAGTGGTCATATACTCCTGCCCTTTGTCCGTCACCTGGCATTCCGCTTCGCCTTCCTTAGCAGATACGATCTCCACCGGGCCTACGTTTTCACGGTTTTGCCAGGTTTCGTCGAGTACCATGCCGCGGAGTTGCATTTCGCGGATTTCTTGCAGCTCGATCGTCGTGTTACCCATTTCGTGGACAACCTGCTTGATCGTCGGCATCTTGTCGAGAATGTACAAAATACTCGCCACGCGGTGTTTGCACAGCCCGGCTTTGTCGGGGCACGAACATTCGGTGGTTATCTGCGGTGTGAGAAAGTCGCGGATGAAAATCTGGTAATACTGGATCGAATAGTCGCTTTTGACCTTGAACTCAGCATTACCGGGGCCATTATAATCGAGTTTGGAAACTTTTAAGCCGCCACTGCTATAAATGGAACGCCCTCTTGACAATACATCCCGGTCCGCCCGTCTTAGTAAGAAGTTGGATAATTTCTCCTTCTTTTCGTTTTCCATTTACCCTGCTGCCTATTAAAAACGCAAAAGTACGGTATGTTTCTGTCTTATAGAAACGAACGAAGAAGTATTGCCCTCAACTAACCGGTTTATGAGCGCACATACGGCTGGTCGATCACGCCGATGTGCCCCGAATGCAGTGATTCATTGCAGAATGCGGCAATTTGCGGGCCGACATTGGGATATAAATGCCTGGAACCAAGCGATGCCACCGGAAGCCATACGATTTCGAGGGCCGTAGTATGCACCGGATCGAGCGCCGGGGTACCCTTTGTTATATTTGCGTTAAATACCATGTGGAGGGTCTCCTTCCGTACTTCCTGCCAGATTACCTCCCCGCAGGAGACCATTTTACCCACCGCAACCTCCACGCCCAGCTCTTCCATCAGCTCCCGCGCAAGCGCATCCGAGAGCGATTCGCCGGGGTCGGGGTTACCGCCGGGCAATGCGAATACTTCCTGTTCGCCGTAACGATAGCGCAGCGTGAGGATCTTGTCGTTGTCGAGAATGATAGCGGATGGACGGACGTTCATGATGGTACGGGTGTGCTGAATGTGTTTGGTCAGGTATAGGTCAAGGTTAGTCAGGTATTGTCAAGTGTGGTCAGGTATTGTCATTGGTGGTCAGGAATGTCATTGGTGGTCAGGTATTGTCAAGGATAGTCCATTTTGAAATGATTGTTTCTCAATAAACAAACTTCCTGTGAAAAATAACACCACCTGACAACAAATGACTACCCTTAACAATGCCCGACAATTTCTGACTACACTTGATAACTTCCTGACTACTTCCTGACAATACTTGACAACCTCCTGACTACACCTGACAAAACACAATGCCGCCAAACAGCATCGAGTTAGTCGCGCAGCACCATTTTTTCGATCAGCAGCATGAAAATGTGGATGACCTTGATGTGGATTTCCTGAATGCGGTCGGCGTAACCGAAATGCGGCACGCGGATTTCTACGTCGGCCACACCCGCGAGCTTGCCACCGTCCTTGCCCGACAGGATGATGATTTTCATACCTTTCGCCTTTGCAGCTTCGGCGGCACGGATAATATTGGCTGAATTTCCGCTAGTACTTAGCCCCAGCAGCACGTCGCCGGGTTGGCCCAATGCCTCGATATATCTCGAAAACACATATTCGTACCCGAAATCGTTGCTAACGCAGCTCAAATGGCTCACATCGGAGATCGCGATGGCCGGTAATGCGCGGCGATTGTCGCGGTAGCGGCCGGTGAGTTCCTCGGCAAAATGCATGGCGTCGCAATGCGAGCCGCCGTTGCCGCAGGAGAGGATTTTGCCGTTATGGATAATGGCGTCGGCCATCAGCCCTGCCGCCTTTTCTATCTTTTCAATTTGTTCCGGATCACTCAGGAAGTTGTCGAGAACGGATTGTGCTTCTTTCAGTTCCTGGCTAATAATGCTTTGATAATTCATGTGTATTAATGCTAATGAATGTCAGAGTTTAATGGCTTTGAGTATATGCGCTTTCCGGCCGGGGCCCTTGTGCCGCTCCACTTTAAAACCTGCGGCGGCCAATGCCCTTTTAACGATACCTTTTGACGAATATGTCACTAATACGCCGCCGGGCTTGGTTTGGGCCGCTATTTTGGTGAAAATTTCTTCTGTCCAGAGCTCCGGCTGCGCCTGCGGATCAAATGCGTCGTAGAAAATGACATCAAAAAACCGGTCCGGTGCGAAGTCCTGTAAGGTGGTTATTTCTTTCCTCAAATTAAAAAAAGGAGAAATGGCAACCTCCTTACCCCACGGCGCCTGATGGAGCTGCATAAAGCCTTTCTCACCGGTCGCTTCTTCGTAGTTGAGCTGTGAGGCTTCCAGCAACGAAACGGGATATGCCTCCACGGAAGTGTAGAAAACCTGCTTTTGAAGACTATCGGCGAGTTTCCACGCGAGAAATGCATTCAGTCCCGTGCCGAAACCCATTTCAAAAACAGAAACCGGCCCGTTTTCAAGGGCCGGCCTCAAACCAAGGTTGATATAAATGTGCTCCGATTCATTCAGGGCACCTTGCAAAGAATGGTATTGCTGATTGAACTGCGCACTGAACAATGAATGCGAGCCGTCTTCCGTGATAATGAAGCGTTTCAAATGGCCGGGTATTAGTTTGGCCAAAAGTACTAAATCATTCTGCGCAGTGTGATCTGGGTAAAGAAAATATCGCCTTTGCGTTTCACAAGCAGGTCTATGTTTTTTCCATCGCCTCGCTGCATCAGCTTATACACTTCACTCACATTCAGCTCGGATGCGGAATGGTCGTCGATAAACAACAGCTGATCTCCCTCCATCAGGCCGGCGCGCGCCGCGGGAGAGTCAGCCACGATGTGGTTGACAATGTAATCGCGCAAATCCCTACCTTCAGCGCGGATCTCCATACCGCTCATATCATGCTCGAATTTCTCGCGGAGCCGGCTCCTGATCGGTTTGAGCACCATGTAGCGCTCACCGTAGTTGAATGTGACTTTGAACCGGCGGAGCAACTCGCAACCGATATTTCCCTGCCGCTCGGCTCCGGCCCGTATTTTGGAGCCGAATGCGATGCTGTCGGGAAACGAAGCCACCACATTGTTCAATTCAAAACGCCCCAACTTCATTTTATCGACCCGGCCCAGGTTTCCGTTGATCACGCCGTTCAGCCCGCGGCCCAATTGTGCGCGGATCACTTTTTCGGGCAAGCGGAAAGTTTCTTTGGGTGTATTGTTGAGCAGCAATGCGTGCCCGGCGCCGGTGTCAATCAACACGCGGATCGGATGCTCGCGCCCGTCGGCAAAAAGTGTTACGGCATCCGTAAATGGCTTGGTATCCTCGATAATGAGCGGGTGTTTGTCGCCTTTGCTGGTTTTGTACTTGTACCTGTCCGGCCGCATCAGCAATATTTCCTTTTTGGCGAAATCGATGGTGACGACGAAGTTATTGAAGATCTCATACCCGAAAATCCCGTGTACCGGCACGCCGACGTACTCGGATAGCCGCAGGAAATCCTGTTCGAGGATCACGATGTTCTGGTGGTTAGCTCTTAACCTTCCCATCGAAAATTTGTTGTCTATCGCCACATGTGCCGAAATAGATGCGCCTTCTCCAGCGCCGGTGAGGTTAACCTTCCGGGTTAAACGCAGCTTGTCGGCTTTGAGGATATTGGGGTCCGTAATGATTATCGAACTAACGCCGGTGTCGAGGATAAAACGCAGCGAATCATTGTCGTTGATCTTCGCGTAGAGCAATATCAGGTTGGAATGCAGCTCGAACGGAATGCGTGCTGTTTTATGGTTTTTATCCAAAAAGTAACCATACTTCTCCTCTGATACAGGGGGTACGTCGCTGGAATGGCCGAATGTCAGGGTATGAGTAAAAAGTATGATCGCTGCTATAAACCACTTAGACGTTTTCATCGTGGCCTCCTTTCTTTAAATGGCTAATTTTCTAATCCTGGGGTGACATATTTCAACACGTTGACTATAAATGACTTGAAACCCTATTTATATTCTTCGGTGTACGCTAAGTATCGAATTCAGTCCAATCGGTTAATTCAAGTAAAAATAGTTCTTTTCACATTAATAAAACACAAAAAAATCTCGATATGTGCAAACTTTCCGACATTTTTTTGATCACATATATATAATCATGTAAATGAGGAAAATATGGTACTTTTGTTGCGTAAAATGACTTTTTCCCACAATAAAAATTTTCTCATGCGAAAAAAAATTGTTGCCGGTAACTGGAAGATGAACAAGGTTCTGGATGAAGCAGTTGCGCTTACTTCGGAGCTCGTTAATATGGCCAAAGATGAGGTCCGTAATGACGCAAAAATCATCCTTTGCCCTCCTGCGATTTACCTTACTACTATTCAAAAATATATCGAGGATGCGCCCAACTTCGCATTGGCCGCTCAAAACTGCTCCGATAAAGTTTCGGGCGCATTTACCGGTGAGATCTCCGCACAAATGCTGCAATCGATCGGTGTACAATATGTGCTGATCGGCCATAGCGAGCGCCGCCAGTATTTCAACGAAACCAATGCATTGCTGGCCGAAAAAGTAAATACGGCACTTTCTTTCGGTGTTTCCCCTATTTTCTGCTGCGGCGAGTCGCTCGAACAGCGTCAGAATGAAGACTATATCGGTTTTGTAAAAAACCAGTTGACCGAAAGCCTTTTCCACCTGTCGGAAGAGCAGTTGAAATCAGTTGTGATTGCCTATGAACCGATCTGGGCGATAGGAACAGGCCTTACGGCTTCGGCTGAGCAGGCGCAGGAAATGCACGCGGCATTGCGCGCGCACCTTGCTTCCAAATATGGTGCAGAAGTAGCCGACGAAATTTCGATCCTCTACGGCGGAAGCGTTACGGCTGCCAGCGCACCCGAACTTTTCGCTGCACCGGATATCGACGGCGGCCTCGTAGGCGGCGCTTCGTTGAAATCGCGTGAGTTCACGAATATTATCAAGGCACGGTAGGCTTCGTCATTAGTGGTCAGGTGTTGTCAGGTGTTGTCAGGTGTTGTCAGGTGTTGTCAGAAATAGTCAGGAGGGAGAATTTGGTTCCCGTTGATGACAATTTCTGACTATAAATGACAATACCTGACTATAATGACAACACTTGACTATTCCTGACCACAAATGACAACACCTGACAAAAAACCACAACGTCACCGACTTACATTTCCGTAATCACAAACTCCACCCTTCGGTTCTTTTTCCGCTCCTCCTCACTGCCTTTCGTGAGTGGTCGCGTGCCACCGTAGCCTTTTGCTTCAATACGGCTGCTTTCAATGCCTTTTTCGATCAGGTAGTTTTTCACCGATTCCGCGCGTTGGCGGGAGAGTTCGAGGTTTTTGTCAAAATCGCCTACATTATCGGTATGACCTTCTACCCGGATCTTCACGGTCGGGCTGTCTCGCATGACGTCCACCAGGCGGTTCAGTTCTTCGAACGATTCCGGCAGCAATGTGTACTTAGAAGTTTCGAAATAGATATTAGGGAGCAGGATCGTTTCTCCCACGATCAGCGGCGTCAGGTACACGTCCTGATCGAACGACCTGCCGGACGAATCGCCTGGCGCAAGGCTAAACGAAGACCCGTAGTAACCGCGGGCCATCACGCGGAATTGGTATTGCTCACCCGCATCGACGCCTACCCGGTATTTCCCGGATGACGAACGGACTTGTAACGTATCCCCTTTTTCCATGTATGACAGCTGGGCGGCGATAGGCTCTTTGGTTTTCGCATTGTAAACCGTACCCTTCAAAACGGCCATTTCAGTATCCTTTTTTGGGGCCGGAGCCGGCTTTTGAGGTGCCTTCGCGGCCGGTTGAGCGGCCGGCTTTTTAGCAGGCGGCGTTGCCTTTGCTACCGGCTTGGCCGATTTTGCAGGCTCCTTTTTGAGCGGGTTTTTAACATGGATTCCGTAAAAATTCCACGACTGGTTACCATTCGAACTACGGCCTTCGTAAAAATCAAACTCTTCAATTCCCGGCGTAAGCCTTTCAAAATAGGCTACAAAATCGACGGTATCGCCATTGGCTACGCTCGTTTTGGTGGTAGTGGTAATGTTCTCTGCCCTGATGAACTTGAACTTTTTATCGATTTCCCCTGGCTTGTAGAGCCGGGTTTCCGGATCGAGCCAGATCTGGCTCTGGCCGATGCCTTGTTGTGGAAATTGCGGAACGCGCGAGTCGGGAAAAGGCGACATCCGGGGTTGCGAACGGAATTGTGGCTGTTTCTGCGCCTTGGGCTCGATAAATTGCAGATAAATGACCGTATTGGCGTCCGTCAGTTCTACTTTTTTGATTTTCACATAGGGAACCGACGATTCCTCTACTTTGGGGTTCTCAGTAATTTGCCCGAAGCTGGTATGGATGGATAGTAAAATGGCTCCAAAACTGGCCGAAAGCAATTTGAAATTCATAGTGATATTGGGGTTTTACCTAAATATCAGCAAGAACGTCCGAAAATGGATGATAGTTTGTTAAAAATTGTTAAACGCAGGAAGTCACTGGCTTACAGTGATAAATGGTGTCCAAAATGCCGCATCGTAACGCTCCCAGGCATGGCAGGCAAAGGGTAATTGATGGTTCGTGAGCTCATAGCTTGCCGCCGGACTTTTCTCGAAGGCGAAACGCAGCGCATCCCGCCATTCGGGCAGCTTCATGAAGAGTTTCATCGGTTTGAGGCGCGTCGCTTCCTGGCAGAAGAGCATATCTTCATTCCCTTTCCAGGCAGGATAAAAGATATTGTAAATCTTTAAATAGCGTAAAAAAGAAGGAATCCTCCGCAGCGAAAGCCCGCCGTTCAGTACGACACGCTGCGTCGATAATGCATGGGCAAAATCCTGAGCGGATTCCGCCGGAAGCGTATCGAATTCAGGCTGATGCAGCGACGGCGCACCGACATAATCATAGCCCTTCGCGCACCATTCTTTCAACTCGTCCCGAAAAACGAAAGCATCGAGTTGATAAATAAGGATGTATTCGTAGGCGGTGAAAGTTTTGTAAAAATCAATGGACACCATCAGCCGGTTATAGGCGTCGACATTTGTAAAAAAACTATTGTCGAAAGATTGAACTGTAAGCGAGGGATATTGCTGCTGGAATGCGGAGAGGTCCAGCGCAGCGGGTTTCACGATAATCACCGGGTAATTGCCCAACACTTGCATGCATTGCCGCAACGACATCTGTTCCGCCTCCGTCAGATTTGCCTGATATACCGGTATCACTACCGCCACTAACGACTTATTTTCAGCCATTTTTAATAATCATCCAGTTCTTTATTCCAATAAATCCCCTACCGCCGGTAACCACCAATCTTTGCTGCTAAACCGGTAATAGCCGCGCAACAGCTGGCCCAACACCGGGGTAAGTCGTTTGAAACGGCTCTCCGGCAGCCCGGCGCGGATGTAAAAATGCTTTTGTGAAAGGTACAATTTGAGGAGCTTCTCGCGCGGGACGAACGGAAGCGCACGCAGGAGCAAATACAGCTCGTGCAACTTGTTGGCCTTTTCTTCCAGGGGGATCAATTTCAACCTCCGGTCGCGTTTGAAACGATCAGCCAGCTGTACTTTCTCCACCTTATTACCAAACCCAACCTGCTGGCTGGAATGAATACGGTAGGAAATCAGCGGTTCGGGTATAAATTCGATCTTACCTTCCAGGCTCAGCACCATGGCTATCCACGCGTCGTGGATCAGGTCCTGAACATGGGTAGGAAACGGCATCAGCCGTTCGAGGGCGGATTTCCGGATCGCCAGTGTGGCACCGGTTACCACAAAACCATTGAAAAGGATCTCGTGTGATTTGCCGCTATGCCAGAGCTGCTGCCGCGCGTGATTGAACTCGATCTCCTCCCAGATAGTCCCCCCGGTCGGTTGCGAGTCGTCGTCGATCTTGTCAGCATCGCTGAAAACCGCGTCCAGGTTTGGATGCGCATTCAAGAAAGCGACTTGTTTTTGCACTTTGTCTTTCCGCCAGCGGTCGTCCTGATCGGAGAGAAAGATTACATCCCCATGACACAGGGAAAGACATTTCTCGAAATTCCTGGTCGAGCCGAGATTCTGCTCGTTCACATGGATGCGTACGGGAAATTTGCTGGTAGCAGCGAAAGATTTTATGATTTCAATCGTGTCGTCCTTCGATCTGTCGTCGCAAACAACCAATTCGTCCACCGAAACCGTCTGATCAGCAATGCTCTTCAACTGTTCGGGCAGGAACTTTGCCCCGTTGTAAGTACACATAGCTACTGAAATCATAATGTGTATCTGTATTTTATATTTTTGTAAAAGCTTCCCGGCCCGTTTTTGAGCCACAAAGTTACGTGGTTGTGCCGGGAATTAAACGAAAAGTTATTAAAAGCACCCGAATGGCGTTACCAGAACAGCTCAAAAAGGCGATTATCCAAATGCCTGCCAAAGAAAAGGATAAACTACTCCTGAGACTGATCACGAAAGACAAAACCCTGAGCGACCGGCTGCATTTCGAGCTCATCGAGGATAGTTCTACCATTCCCGAGCGGCGGGAAGAGCTCATGGGCCGGATTGTGCGGACATCGAAATTCAACCAGAACACGCCCGGATGGGTGCTAATGGATATGCGCAGTCTCAGCGCGGACATTGCCTACCATGTGAAAGTCACGAAAGACAAGATCGGGGGCATCGAGCTCAACCTTTTCCTGCTCAACACGTTCCTGGAAAGTTATTCGGATATTCTGCGGACTTATTCGTCCCGCGCCGATACCTGTGCATTGTATATTGCCAAAAAGGCACAGGTGATCCTCAACGGACTGAGCAAGCTCGACGAAGACTACCGGACCGATTATATCAAGGATGCGAACCGGATGCTGCAACTGGTTTTTAGCCTCTGTTCTAAAATGTATGCGCGGCAAATGGAGCTGCCGCATGAACTCGAATTTTAAACACACCATGAAAAAGACCGCATTGCTGATCATCGACGCTCAATACGATTTTTGCGACCCTAACGGCACCCTGTATGTGCCCGGGGCCGAAAAAGACGTGGAGCTCATTGCTAACCTGATTGCGCTGGAAGGCGACAAAATCGATGCGGTATTTCTGACGCTCGATACGCATAAGGTGCTGGATATTGCGCACCCACTGTTTTGGGAAGATCAGAACGGCAATACGGTCGCGCCGTTCACCCTGATATCGGCGCAATCGGTGAAAGCAGGCAAATGGGTACCGCGGTACCAGCCTGAATATGTATTGGAATATTTGGAAACCCTCGAAACAGAAGGCGAATTCCAGCATTTCATCTGGCCGGAGCATTGCCTGGTCGGCTCCAAAGGTGCCGCCATCGACGATACCCTCATGCGCGCCGTACTCGCATGGACGCACCGCACCCGCCGCGACTATCGCACCATTTCGAAAGGCATTAACCCGCTCACAGAGCATTTCGGGGTATTCAAAGCACAGGTACCGGTTGCCAATGCCCCGGAAACCGAACTGGACGAACGTTTTCTGGCAGAGCTGGATACCTTCGACCAGGTACTGGTGGCAGGAGAGGCGCGGTCGCATTGTGTTGCGACGAGCATCCGACAAATCGTGAAATATGCCCCTGCGCTGGCTGCCAAGGTAGTTGCCCTGACCGATTGCATGTCCGACGTTCCCAACTTCGGCCATTTCGCCGATCCGATATTCGAAGAAGCCGCCCAAAACGGCATGAAATTTGCGAAAGCGAACCAGGTTTTTAAAGAAAACTAAATGCCCCGGCTTTTGGTTATAATAGTATCACATCATCATTCAAACTAATATCATAATCCATCGATAACCCCGCTATGATGCAACTAGCTGTGCCCCGGATCGAGGCCGACCAGTTCGATGAACTGGATCCGAGACAATACATTCTCATCAAAGGTGCCCGTGTAAACAATCTGAAAAATGTGGATGTGGCGATCCCGCGCAATAAGCTGGTAGTCATTACCGGCCTTTCCGGCTCCGGGAAATCGTCGCTGGCATTCGATACGCTTTTTGCGGAAGGCCAGCGGATGTACGTGGAGAGCCTAAGCAGCTATGCGCGGCAGTTCCTCGGCAGGATGGAAAAGCCGGAAGTGGAATACATTAAGGGCATTTCACCGGCTATTGCCATTGAGCAAAAAGTAAATACCCGTAATCCGCGGTCGACGGTAGGCACTTCCACTGAGATTTATGATTATCTCAAACTGCTTTTTGCACGCATCGGGCATACCTATTCGCCAGTTTCCGGCGAAATCGTCAGAAAAGACTCCGTTACGGATGTCGTGAACTACATGCTCGCGCACGACGAGGGCACACGCGTGATGATCCTCGCGCCATTGCTCATCCGCGACGGCCGCTCGCAAATCGAAGAACTTACGATCCTGCTTTCCAAAGGTTATAACCGCATTGTGTTGAACGAGGAAGTGGTGTCGATCGAAGATATTCTCGAAAAACCAGACCATTTCCCGCAAGCCGGTAACCAGGTTTCCATCCTCATCGACCGCGCCGCGATCCGGCATAACGACGAGGATACACAATACCGCCTTTCAGACTCCGTGCAAACCGCCTTTTTTGAGGGCGAAGGCACTTGCACCGTGCATATTGTTGCGGGTGAAAAGAGGGTTTTCTCTGATAAATTTGAGCTCGACGGCATCACATTCGAAGAACCGACCGTCAATCTTTTCAGCTTTAACAATCCTTACGGTGCCTGTAAAAGGTGTGAAGGTTTTGGAAAAATATTGGGCATTGACCCCGACCTGGTCATTCCCGATAAAAACCTCTCGGTGTACGACGGTGCCATTGCGCCCTGGCGCACCGAAAAAATGGGCGAATGGCTGATCCCGCTCGTCCGCAATGGTGTAAAATTCGATTTCCCGATCCACAGGCCTTACAAAGACCTCACACCTGCTCAAAAGGAGCTGCTCTGGACCGGCAACCAATACTTCCAGGGAATCAACGACTTCATTTCTGAGCTCGAATCCCAAACGCACAAAATCCAGTACCGCGTCATGCTCTCGCGCTTTCGCGGCCGCACCACCTGCCCCGACTGCCGGGGCTCACGCCTGCGGAAGGATGCGTCATATGTTAAAATCGGCGGCAAATCCATTACCGATCTGGTACTGATGCCTATCCAGGACGTTTCGGCGTTTTTCAAACAGCTCGAACTCAGCGACCACGACCGGCAGATCGCACGTCGGGTCCTGACGGAAATCGAATCGCGACTGGATTATATGAACCGCGTCGGGCTCGGCTATCTCACATTGAACCGGCTTACGAGTACATTATCCGGAGGGGAATTCCAGCGCATTAAACTTGCTACTTCATTGGGAAGTGCATTGGTGGGCTCGATGTACATCCTCGACGAACCGAGCATCGGCCTGCACCCACGCGACACGCAACGGCTCGTAGGCGTGCTCGAATCGCTCCGCGACCTGGGCAATACGGTGATCGTGGTGGAACACGAGGAGGAAGTCATGCATGCCGCCGACCAGATCATCGACATTGGCCCGGAAGCTGGGACCGGTGGCGGCCATGTCGTTTTTCAGGGGAATCAAGGAGATATTGAGGCGTTGAAAGTTGATGGTCACGAGCTCAGAGATGGTCATGTGGTAGTCAGGAATAGTCAGGACGTTGTTGAGAATGCAGTGCAGTCCCATACTTTGGATTTTCTTTTGGGAAATGATTCTATTGCGGTTCCTTCGGTGCGCAGGAAGTCTTTGCATTTCCTCGAAATCAAAGGGGCGCGGGAGAATAATTTGAAAGAGCTGGACGTCAGAATCCCTTTGAATAACCTTACCGTCGTAACCGGAGTGAGTGGTTCGGGGAAATCCACATTGATCCGGAAGATCCTTTACCCCGCATTAATGCGCCTCAAAGGCGAGTTCAGCGAGGATGTAGGGCGTTTCGACGAGCTCACGGGCAGCGTTGACCGTATCGAGGCCGTTGAAATGATCGATCAGAACCCGATCGGAAAATCGTCTCGCTCGAACCCGGTTACCTACATTAAAGCATACGACTATATCCGCCAGATGATGTCGGAACAACCGCTTTCGAAGGCGCGTGGCTACAAACCTTCGCATTTTTCCTTCAATGTCGACGGCGGCCGCTGCGAGATTTGCCAGGGCGAAGGTCAGGTGAAGATCGAAATGCAGTTTATGGCCGATATTTACCTCACTTGCGAGGGCTGTAATGGCAAGCGTTTCAAGCAGGAAGTGCAGGAAGTGAAATACCAGGATAAGGACGTTGCCGAAATCCTGGATATGACCGTAGATGAAGCCATCGAATTTTTCAGGGAGTCGGAGCCGAAACTGGCTGACAAATTACTGCCATTGCAGGAAGTAGGGCTTGGTTATGTGGGACTCGGACAATCTTCGAATACATTGTCGGGCGGGGAAGCGCAACGTGTGAAACTCGCCTCATTCCTCGGCAAAGGCTCTTCCAACAAAGGCAAAACACTTTTCATTTTCGATGAACCAACCACCGGTTTGCATTTCCACGACATTAAAAAGCTCCTCAAAGCGATTAATGCATTGGTAGAGCAAGGCGACAGCGTGATCATCATTGAGCACAACATGGAAGTCATCAAAAGCGCCGACTGGATCATCGACCTCGGCCCCGAAGGCGGCGAAAATGGCGGCCAGCTCACCTTCACAGGCACACCCGAGGAAATGGTGAAGCTTGAAAGGAATTACACTGCGGAGTTTTTGAAGGAAAAGATTTGATATTATGAAGTATGTCACTTAACTTAGTGACATACTTCACCAAAAGTCCTATGTCAACACCCATCCGTTTTTTCGAAGAAGAATTCGTTCCTTACGGCAAGCAACCCGCTTCTGAGTATGCGGTCGTGAAAACGTCGCGGGAGGGTATTTTACGCTCTGTTGCTGATGAAGTTTCTGATCTCGTGGGACTGACTGACAATGAGATTGCTTATGTATTGGGTATGACGCCCCGCAACCTGCACCGCATCCAGGGTGAAAAACGGCTTGGCACCGATGCTTCCGAGCGCCTTTTGCTCCTCCGTAATGTGCTTATTCATGCGCTGGATACGTTCGAAGGCCGGGAAAGTGTCGTAAGGCATTGGTTACGGACGCCGATCATCGAACTGAACGAGCAATCCCCGCTGCAAATGATGGATACCGTTACAGGCTTCGGGCTGGTGGATAATGTGCTCGGCCGCCTCGATTATGGTTTACCCGCCTGATCGCGTCGCCTATGCCATTGGTATACAGAATTACACGCGAGAAATACAGGCATGAGGCACTTTCTACCGAGGGTGCCCGACTATTCGGAGCGCGCTGGAATCCCAAAGGCATTGACGTACTTTACACCACTACTACTCCCGAGCTCGGCCTTGTAGAAACCCTCGCACACGCGCCCGGCGTACGTTACGAGGACCTTCCCAAATACTGGCTTTCATCCATCGAAATCCCTGACGATATCAGACTTTATGCGCGAAAAGACCTGCCGGACTTTTGGCAGGACAAAACCTACGGCCGGACACAATTCTGGCTCAAAGACTGGCTCATCAAACCCGACGTGCTGGCTATCGGCATTCCGTCAGTAATCGTGCCGTTTTCTTCGAATATCATTCTTCACCCCCATCATCCACTGTTTGCGGACGTCAAACTTGTGGCTCAGGAACCAATACCGATTGATCGCCGCTTGTGGCGCAGCTGATACCTTATATTCTGGCAAAATCCAGTGGCCTGAAACACTTTCCTGTCCGTATTCATCAGTAAAGACGCCCCCTGGGGGACTTATTCAGGCAAAACCAAAATCTGCATTTCATGAAATTATATAAGACTGAAAATGGCATCCTCCTTGAAAACGAGGACATTTTCTACCGCCTCCACGAAACCGACTGGGACGTTGTGGTGAACAGGAATAACCTGTATGAATGGCTCGAAAGCCAGACGCAAAGCCTTATCGCTCTGACATTCAGCGATGATTTCCCAATGCCCGAGGCACTGGCTCCTATCGGCAGTCAGGAAGTGTGGGCCTCAGGTGTGACGTATTTCAAAAGCCGCACGGCGCGGATGGAAGAGTCGGAAAAAGCAGGCGGCGGCAGTTTCTACGACCGCGTATATGAAGCCGAACGTCCCGAATTGTTCTTCAAATCGACCGCATGGCGGGTGGTAGGCCACCACGGTACGGTACGCATTCGTAAAGATTCGACCTGGGATGTTCCCGAGCCGGAATTGACTCTATTTGCTACTTCCGAAGGTGCATTGGTAGGTTATACGATCGGCAACGATATGAGCTCCCGAAGCATCGAAGGCGAAAACCCGCTGTATTTGCCTCAGGCCAAATCCTACACCGGCAGCGCAGCATTAGGCCCTTGTCTTTATGTATTTAAAGAAAAGCTGGGCGCCGACACGGTAATCGATCTTTCGATCGTGCGCGCGGGCGAAGAGGTATTTAATGGAGAAGTTACATTATCCCAAATGAAGCGCAAGCCCGAGGAGCTGCTGCATTTCCTTTACCGCGAAATGTCGTTTCCCCAAGGCGCCTATCTCATGACAGGAACAGGCATCGTGCCATCATCCGATTTCACATTGCAAGTCGGCGACGTGGTCCATATTACCATCGAGCCGATTGGAACACTTACCAATACAGTAGGCTGATAAAGCAAAAAGCTGCGGGAGTTGATCCCGCAGCTTTTTGCTTTATCGACTAACAGTATCGCTTACGAATGGCCCAGCTTAGGGATAAAGGTGTAGATCACACATCTCACCGCACCTACCAGCTTGCTTACCATCGATTCACCTTCACTTTCTTCGGATTCATTTTCAAATAATGCCGCGGGTCCTGCTTCCAGGATGCGGGCATTCAATGTCATGATTTGAGAAGCCGGTACGCCCGCGCTGGTGTTTTTGATCACTCCGGCGTGCTTCACCTGTACGGGTGCTTTCGCTTTCAGAGCAGGCTTGGCCTTCCTCGCTATCGCTCTTTCAGTTACACATTCCTTGCCTGATTGCAGCTTTCTGTGCGCCACAAACATGTTGTGTACATAGCCTGTTGCGCTGGCTTGCAGGCTTATGATTGTAAGTAATATTAAGATTCTGAGTGTTTTCATGGCTTGTATGCAATCGTTAAGAATTCAGCGGAATTATGTGTAACTAATTGACCTTACAAATATATATGTTTCATTAGGTATCTTGCAATACATAGTACCTTGTTTTTAACATTTTTTTCGAAAATTCTTTCAGAACGCTCTCAAAGTACCGTGGCTGGCCGGATAACAGATGTAAAAGTAATATAAAAGGTTGCTCGAGATTTGCTAAAAAAGACGAACCGTAGAAATTTCCGGCTGAACAGTAGCTGGTTATGGATAAATTGCAAAAGCGCCGACAGGAAAAATCCCGCCGGCGCTTTCTTGCTTGTCTCGTTTCCCTCCTATTTCTCACGGAAGAAGATTGTGATTGGTACACCCGAAAAGTCGAAGTTTTCACGCAAACGGTTTTCGAGATAGCGCAAATACGGCTCCTTCACGTGTTTTGGATGGCTGCTGAAAAACACGAATGTCGGCGACGGCGTCGGCAGCTGAATCATGTATTTAATATTGATATACTTCCCGCGGTGTGCCGGTGGCGGATATTTTTCGATCTCCGCCTGCATTACCTCGTTCAGTTTCGATGTCGAGATTTTCTTGGTTTTATTCTGATAAACTTCCATTGCTTTCTCCATTACCTGGTGAATACGCTGCTTCTCAACCACCGACGCGAAGATGATCGGCATGTAGTTCATCGGTGCCAACCTTTCCAGGAGCGCTTTTTTGTATTGATCAGCCGTTTTGGAATCCTTTTCAACCAAATCCCATTTGTTGACCATGATTACAATGCCTTTCTTAGCCTTGTCAGCCTGGCCGATGATGTTCAAATCCTGGCCTTCCAGTCCTAATGTAGCGTCAAGCAGGACAATGCAAACGTCCGATTCCTCCATCGCTTTCACCGAGCGAAGGGTCGAATAGAATTCGATATCTTCCTTCACACGTGATTTTCTTCGGATCCCGGCAGTGTCGGTCAGGATGAAATTCATTCCGAATGCATTATAATGCGTGTGGATCGCGTCGCGCGTCGTGCCCGCGATGTCGGTAACGATACTCCGGTCGGTGCCGGTAAGTACGTTCAGGAACGACGATTTACCCACATTCGGGCGTCCCATGATGGCAATGCGGGGAATGCCTTCTTCCGGGTTTTCGATACCTGCCGTTTCAAAATGCGTTACTACCTTGTCAAGCAGCTCACCCGTACCGAAACCGGTTTGTGCGGAAATCGCGAAAATTTCATCTCCCAAACCCAATTCATAAAACTCTCCCGCTGATTGGTAACGCTCAGTCGTCTCGGCTTTATTGGCTACCAGGTAAACGGGCTTATTGAAGCGGCGGAGCACATTTGCGAAGTCTTTATCGAGGTCGGTGAGGCCGGTCATGGTATCGACCATAAAAAGTACCACGGTCGATTCCTCGATCGCGAGTTCCACCTGGTCGCGGATAGCGCCTTCGAAAATATCTTCCGAGCCTACCACATAACCTCCTGTATCAATTACTGTGAAATATTGGTCAGTCCACTCGCCGTAACCGTAGTGTCTGTCGCGGGTTACGCCGCTCTGGTTGTCCATAATGGCCTTCCGGCTTTCGGTAAGGCGGTTGAACAAAGTGGATTTGCCCACGTTCGGACGACCAACAATCGATATTACATTTGCCATTTTCTTACTATTAATATGATCCGAGCCGGTCTGGCACCTGCTCTTCATTCGTTTTATTTAAAATTTATTCCTGATAACCGAGCTGGCGCAGCTTGTTTTCCTTGCTTCTCCAATCCGGCTCTACTTTTACGTGCTGTTCGAGGAAAACTTTTTTGCCAAAGAAGTCTTCTAGGTCCTGACGGGCCTGCGTGCCGACTTTTTTCAGCATTTCGCCCTTTTCACCAATAATGATCCCTTTCTGGCTTTTGCGTTCGACCAGAATTTCTGCGCGGATCACAATGATGTCGTCCTTATCCTTAAATTCAGTGATTACTACTTCGGAGCTGTATGGAATTTCCTGGCGGTAATTCAAGAAGATCTTTTCGCGAATGATTTCCGAAGCAAAGAAACGCTCCGGCTTGTCGGTTAGTTCATCCTCGTCGAAATAAGGCGGGTGGAACGGCAGGCGCGTCACCACGGCATCGAACAACGTGCCGATATTCGCTTTTTCCAATGCGGAGATCGGGATAATAGCCGCGGGATGTATTTCATTCTCCCATTCAGCCATTTTCTGCTTCACCTCCTCGTCGTTCGACAGGTCGATTTTGTTCAACACCAAAACTACCGGTGATTCGGTACGTTTCAGCAGCGGCAGTACTTCGTGTTCGGCGGCTTTCTCCCCTATTTCTACGACAAAAAGCACTACATCGGCATCTTCCAATGACCCTTTTACAAAAGTCATCATCGAGTCGTGCAGTTTGTACGACGGCTTGATCACCCCCGGCGTATCCGAATACACGAGTTGGAACGGGATATCCTCATGCTTTCCATTCAAAATCCCGATAATGCGGTGGCGGGTCGTCTGCGCCTTGGAGGTGATGATCGACATTCTTTCGCCCACTAGCACGTTCATCAGCGTCGATTTCCCTACGTTGGGCTTTCCGATAATGCTTACGAAACCAGCCCGGTGGTTTCGCAACTCGGTATTATTTTCGGCTTTTTCTTCCATAAAAATTACTTCTTCACTTTTTTCAGCTTCCCAAAAACGTAGCACTTAGGGTGTTACCGTCAGGCGGTCGTCCAGCATCCGGTTCGAATATTGCTGGATAAACGCCTTAACCTGCAATTCCATTGGCCCTTGAACCTCCGGAACCCGGCCTGCAAGGTTATTTTTCAAAAGCTTGTCTTCCTGATATTTATACAAACCTACGGTTTTCCGGCCATCAAATTGCAAAACATATGGCCCATTGAACCATTGATAGGCGCCATCATAGTTGACAGCAAAGTTGAGCGGAGGGTTCCCGAAGACATTTTTTCCAAAACTGAAATAGGGTTTGTCGTAATGCAGATAACTCAATACCGAAGGCATAACGTCGATTTGCTGCACGAGCCTGGCGCTGTCCGTCCCCGTCATCGTTTCGTCACCCGGCGCATAAAAAAGGATCGGGATCGAAAAATTTCCGACCGAGGTCTGGTATTTAGGGTAATGCGCAAATGTGGCCGCGTGATCGGCGGTAATCACAAATAATGTATTCTTGAACCAAGGCTTGCTTTTCGCTGATTCGAAGAACCTGCGTAATGCATTGTCTGAATAACCCATTGTTTCGTAGATCGGCAGCGGGCCTTTCGGGAACTTGCCCTGGTAGCGCGCAGGCACCTTGTACGGGTCGTGCGAGGAAACCGTGAACAACGTGCTCATGAACGGCTGCTGGAATGTATCCAGCTTTTTGGACCAGAACTGCAAGAACTCCTCGTCCCAAATGCCCCAGATACCGTCGTAATCGGCGTCGTTGTTATATTCGGTTTTGCCGTAATAATCTTTGATGCCTATCAGGTTGGTGAATGCCTTGAAGCCCATCGAGCCATTCGGCGCTCCGTGGAAAAATGAGGTGTGGTAACCTTTCGCCTGCAGCATTTCGGGCAGGCTGGGAAGCTTGTTATCCGTGTAGCGCGTCAGAATGAACGGCTCCATTATACCCGGAATGCTCGTAAGCACCGACGGAATCGCCTCGATCGACTTGGCGCCATTCGCGAATGAATACCAATGCACTTTGCTGTGCTGCATGAGCGAATCGATAAATGGCGTGTAACCTTTGTACGTACCGTTTTCCAGGTCGCGGTTGAATGTCCCCACCATTTCCTTCCCAAAACTTTCCCAGATCAGGATCACGACGTTTTTCGGGCGGAATGCAGGCGCATTCGGGCCGGGATAGTGGATCGGTGAGTAAACCGCATTCATTTCCTGCTCCGATTTGAAGAAATCCACCCGCTGGTAATCGGAGCTTTTCAGGGTTTTATAAATGCAGAACGGCGTGTTCAGCACGATGAACATTTCCTTCGGCTTATCGACGTATTCTCCCGCATTGCTCAACGTGATCGGGCGGGTACTGTGCCGGAAGCCCCCCTTCACCCCTCCGATAAAAAGGAAAACCGCAACGGTCATCAATACACTGTGAACGAGGAATATCTGCCAGGCCGGGCGCACAGGTTTGGCGCCAATCCGCCAGCGCCGCGTAAGGTACACTACTGCCACCACCAACAGCACCCATACGAGCGCCACATACCAGTAATTCACCAGAAAGCCGCCGAACAGCTTATGCATGTTGTTTTCATGCGAAAACTCCTGCAAAACCGACCACGTACTCCTTTTGATCGTGAAACGGTAGTAAATGAAATCGGCGCAGTTAGCAAGCAGGGCAATGCTGTTGGTGACGATAAAAAGATAGTCCAGAAATTTCTGGAACGTCGGCCGGTACTTGAACGTGACAGGAATGAGCGTCAGGAACACGTAAAGAATATTCGTATAAAGCACCGCGACGAGATCAAAACGCAATCCGCCGAGGAATAGACGCGGCGCCAATGCCAGGGAAACGTCCGGAAAAAACGATTGATTGAAAAAATAAAAGAGAATCCGGCAAACGGTAAACAGGATCATGATGCCGAGCAACCTGATCAGCAACACTTGATGAATGCGCCATCCGAAACCGGAAGCGACTGAATATGAACTCATAAAATCGATGTCAGAACGTTAGAGGCAAACTTTTTTGAAAAGTTTTCACAAAAATAGTTGTTTTCTGTAAAACATTTGTTGTATGTTTGCACTCCAATTCAACGACACCGCGGGATGGAGCAGTTGGTAGCTCGTTGGGCTCATAACCCAAAGGTCGCTGGTTCGAGTCCAGCTCCCGCTACTAGGCCAAAGCCACTTTCGAAAGAAGGTGGCTTTTTTGTGTTTGTGATCTTTATTTGCACTACTTTGCACCGTCCCTGCACAATAAAGAATTGATGAGCCGCAATTTCCGCCTGAAATTTCTCAACGGCATCCTCTTTGCGCTGCAATTGCTGTGCATTGTCCTTTCTTTAAACTACCTGCTTCCCCCTGCCAAAGCGCAGGAAATCGCATTCAAATCCGATAATTACTGGCTTACGCATTATACCGCCGAAACCGGTTTACCGCAAAACAGCATCAAATCCATCGCACGCGACGAGGCTGGTTTTTTTTGGCTGGCCACAGAAGACGGACTGGTGCGGTTTGACGGAAAGCATTTTCACACTTTTACGAATTCCAATTCAAAACTGGTCTCTAACCATCTCTTTCAAAGCTTTCGTGGCCCGTTAGATTTTAAACTCTACTTCCTTGACGAAACCAGTACCGCACACCAGATAGCGAATGGCAAAATAACCGAAACCGTTCCCTATCAAAAGAAATTCGGCGCCACGGACATGTACAATGCTCCCGAGAAAGGCACGATCATGGCATTCGAACTGTCCAACCGGCATATCTACAACGACCACTGGAAGAATGCCGTTTTAACAGTAGGTCCAAACCGCTATTTCCGCTGCGATACGGGTGAAGTGGCCTATTTTAACCATGGCAAACAAGTATACAGGGTTCGCAACGCGGCACAAAAAGTCCTCGACTACTTTACCGTCGGGCAGGAGCTGTACCTGTTAAACCGATTACAGGGAAGCATTTCGCGCGTCGACAAAGCAGGCGCACACCCCATTACCATTTCCGGTGATATGGCAGGAGCCGCCCGAAGCACAATGCACTACCCCGGCATTGAGATTCTGTGGAACACCTTCGCCCAGGCACCTCTGATTGCTTTCGGAGGCAAAATCTACGACGTATCCTTGCCGGGGAAGGATCTTTTTACGACCCGGATGTTGATTGAAGGTTTTGACACCGGCGAGCAAAATATCATCAGTTCTTTTTACGACAAAAACACCGGGCTACTGCTGCTCGGCAGCCATACCAAAGGGTTATTCCTTTTTACAAAAAAGCATTTTGCCGCTTTCAAGGGCAGCGAGGGCTTTTCCTTTCACGAGCAGAGCCTCTACAAAGACCGTTACGTCCTGACCAGCTTGGGCACGTTCGACATTTTCTCAAAAGCTGCTGCAACACTCCCTTCTATCCAAAAAATAGGCAGCCTGAGCCCGTTCTTAATGAAAAACGGCTATCTGTGGACCAGCTTACGCGACGGAATGCGCCACCTGTTCGATCGGGACGGGTCGAGGAATCTGGGAAAATGGTATTTCGGGAAAGAGGTCACCATCTCCTATGCCGACCTCGATGGGAACCTCTGGTCGGGCTTCCGACATGGAGAACTGCGGAAATTCGATACGCGGACGTTCAAATGGACAAGCGTCCGCATTGCCGGGCTCACCGCTCCTATTTCCTACATCCAGCAGGAAAAAACGCCGGGCTCCCCTGAAAAGGTTTTCTGGGTCGGGACACACAACGGCCTGTACCGCCTTTCGATTCCGGGGTACCGTGCCGAAAAAATCAAAAACTTCGCCGGCCGGCACATTCGCTCGCTCATGGTGCGAAGGGTGGACGACACGACGGAAATTTGGGGGACAATATGGGAGAAAGGCCTTTTTTTACTTAGAAACAACCGAATTACCACTTTCCCGCTCGACAGAAAAAGGCATCTGGCGTCGGCGCATTGCATTGTAGAAGATAAAAACGGGTTTTTCTGGGTCCCTACCAACAAGGGTTTGTTCCAGGTCAGCATTGGTGACCTGCGCGCCTATTCACAGCAAATTTCAAGGAATCCGTATTATATGTATTACGATTATAAAAACGGCTTCCACACCAATGAGTTCAACGGCGGCTGCATCCCCTGCTCGCTTACCTTGCCCAACGGGCTCCTTTCGCTTCCCTCCATCAACGGACTGGTATACTTCAACCCTTCCGCAATCCGTCCCGAGCTACCCAACAAAACATTGCTCATCGATGGGGTAGAATACAATGGAAAAAGGCTCGACTATTCGGACACCCTAAGGCTCGACGAAGATTTTGAATTCGTTAAACTTTCGGTGTCAACCCCCTATTTCGGGACTGCGGATAACGCGCAGATCGATTATCAACTATCGAACAGCCGTCAAACCGGCTCATGGCTGCCAGTCGCCGAGACAGGAGAGGTCGCATTCAACGGCCTCAGCAGCGGAAGGTATACGCTCTCGATCCGCAAACCAAATGGATTTGGCCCGAACAATTATACCACGAAACAGCTGGTCCTGGTCGTCGCGCCGAAATGGTTTGAAACCTGGTGGTTCCGGATAGTGTTGCTGTGCGTGCTGCTGCTGGGGACCTACGCTTTTTCCAAATGGCGGACTAAGACAATCCAACGGCAAAACGAGGACCTGGAACGCGCGGTCACCGAGCGCACCTCCGCCCTGAAAGCATCGCAGACTGAGCTGAACCGTCAATTGAACATTCAGGCGCACCTGATCGCATCCATTACGCACGACGTGCGTGCGCCGCTGAAATATGTTACGCAGGCATCACGGCAGATTCCGAAACTCAACGAAATGGGCCAGCGCGAAATGCTGAACCAGGTAGGCAATGCATTGGAGCAAAGCCTCGTGCAAATGACCAATTTCCTCGACAACCTGCTAAGCTACGTGCGGACGACACTTTACCACAATAAAGTGGAAATGTCAGAGACAGATCTTTCGGAGCTGATAGCCCGGAAACTGGAATTGTTTGAAAAGGTATTCCTGCTCTATAATAACGATGTGGCAACCGACGTGCCGCCCGGCCTCACCGTCCGCTCCAACCCGGAATTGCTGTCGGTAGTGATCCACAACCTCATCGACAATGCGAGCAAATATGCCCGCAATGGTCAGATCCGCATATTTTCGAATGTTACGGGCTGCGCGGTACACCTCGTCATAGCCGATTCGGGCAAGGGCATCGATCAAGAGATCCGCGAATGGTTCAACAACCCGGATTCTGCGCATTCCGAGTCGTACGGCAATGCGTCCCCGAAAGGTTTCGGCCTAGTGATCGTCAAGGAAGTGGCGCGACTGATCAACCTTTCTGTTTTTGTAGACAACCACAACGGCTGCGAATTTCATCTCGTGTTCGACACGCTCGCTTCCGGCGAGCAGCTACAATAGCCCTCTTTTTGAATTTCTACATATTCATTTCATTATCAATAATTTACAATTCAAAACTCAATAATTAGATAAAAATATATTTGTCATCGGTGACATATTATTTTACACTTTTTTAGTTAATTTTGAAGGAATTAAGGATGGAAAGTAAATTTATTCTACATTTTTATAAAACAACACCTACACTTTTGTATCTTGCCGTTGATTTACTCATGACGCCATGCGAATATGATTATGACAAACCCTTATTTCTCCGGCTTCGACCATAGTGCAGCGCAAATTCGCCGCTTTCTGCAAACACACAAAACTTTCACGCTTTTGCTGTCAGGAGGACGTATCGTTCACCACGAGGCGGAAGATGCCATCCGTTTCAGAACCTGGCTTCTGACGCATCAGATCGAAGACGTGCGCGAATCGTTTACTAAAAACTATTCGGCTTATAATCTGATGTCGGCCTAGAACAACGACGCCCTTTTCAGACAATTCCCCATTCCGGCATTTTGTTGCCTCACCCTTCTCATTCCTAACAATTTCTTTTCTCGCATTCCTGCCACCGGTCACGCCGCACATGTTGAAAAATGTGCATGGTTGTACCATCGCCTGAACGACGGAATGTGCCGACATCGGAGTTTCCTCCTATGCCAATACTGGTTTTTTGAACCGTTTTGACGAAGAAATTCAGTCAGAAACAGTCTTGCTAACAGACTATTTCTGAAAAAAATACAGAAATTTTGACTTGATTAATTTTTTTATCTACCTTTGCAAGCCAAAATTACGGGTAGACAGAGATTTATATCGCAATAATTTGATACTGAGATGAAACGTACCTTTCAACCATCGAATCGCAAGAGGAGAAACAAGCACGGATTCCGTGAAAGAATGTCCACGGCAAACGGACGCAAAGTAGTTGCTGGCCGTCGTAAAAAAGGTCGTTGGAAACTGACTGTTTCTGACGAAAAACGTCATAAGCAATAAGCCACGCTTGAAGGTTTGAGTAGAGGACGGGAGTCTGGGACACATAGTCTTCATAGTCTGATAAGTTTGTAACTCACAAACTTATCAGACATTTTTTCTACAAGAACTTGAAACAAACATTTGGTAAGAACGAGCGGCTGTGTAACCTCCGTATCATCGGCAGGCTTTTCAAAAAGGGCAGTCCGGAGGTTCAAACGTTCTACCTTTATCCATTCAGGGTGCTGTATATCTACGCCCCCGAAGCCTCCCCTCCGCTTCCACAAGTACTTTTCTCCATTTCCAAAAGGAATTTCAAGAAGGCGGTTGACCGCAATCTGATCCGCCGGCGCTGCCGTGAAACTTACCGGCTGCACAAATCCGCGCTCGTGGCATTACCCGCCGAAACGCGTCCTTCCTACATTGCTTTTTTGTATCTTGCAAAAGAAATAACCTCGTACGACGTTATTGAAACGGCCATGAAGCAGTCGCTCAAAAAGCTAGAAAAGCTGCCGCCCGCCTTTCTCAAAGAACAATCCAATTCCTGAACATAGATGAAAAAGTATCTTCGTTCCATTTTGCTGGCCGCTCCTGTCGTAGGCGGGCTCGCATTCGTTTCGTTCCGCCAGGACGACCGCCTATTCGAAATCGCGCGAAATCTGGACATCTATGCCACGCTTTTCAAGGAATTGAACGCGTACTATGTCGATGAGATCAATCCTAACCAGCTGATCAAGACCAGCATCGATAATATGCTCCGTTCCCTCGACCCGTACACCGTGTATTATGCCGAGGACGACATCGAGGATTACATGACCATGACCACCGGCAAATACAACGGCATTGGGGCGATGGTCAATTCCGCCGACGGCAAGCATACCGTGATGATGGTGTACGAAGACACCCCCGCGCAAAAAGCAGGATTGCAGCTCGGCGACGAGATTACGAAAATCAACGATATCGACCTGTCTACACGCGAAGACTTCGATACAGGCAAACTGCTTAAAGGCCAGACCCAAACTGCCGTTAAACTTACTGTAAAACGTTACGGCATTACAAAACCCCTCGAAATCACGCTGAACCGCGATATCGTGAAGGTGACCAATGTGCCCTACTACGGGATGCTGAACGAGGATGTGGGTTATATCGATTTGAAAGACTTCACAGCAACCGCTTCTCGCGAAGTCCGCAATGCATTCCAGGAGCTGAAAGGGAAGGGCATGAAATCCGTCGTACTCGACTTGCGCGATAACCCGGGCGGATTGCTGAATATGGCGATTGAAATCTCGAATATATTCATTCCCAAGGGCGAAGAAGTGGTTTCGACCAAAGGAAAAGTGAGCGAATGGAACAAAACCTACACGGCTTACAACCCGGCACTCGATACTGAAATTCCGGTTGTGGTGCTAACCAATAACCGCAGTGCCTCCGCAGCAGAAATTGTTTCGGGCGTCATTCAGGATTATGACCGTGGCGTGCTGATCGGCCAGAGAACCTACGGAAAAGGCCTCGTGCAAACTACACGCGACCTTTCATTCAATACTAAAATGAAGATCACCACCGCCAAATATTACATTCCAAGCGGCCGGTGTATCCAGGCGATCGATTACAGCCATCGCAACGACGACGGTAGCGTGGGCAAGATTCCCGATTCGCTTATGACCGAGTTCAAGACGCGCAACGGTCGCTTGGTATTCGACGGTGGCGGCATTTTGCCTGATATCATTACGGAAAAAGAAAACTTTTCCCCATTGGCCGTTTCACTGGGTCGCAACCGGTTGTTCTTCGACTATGCGGTGAAATACCATTTTGAGCACCCAACCATTAAATCCGCGAAGGAATTCCAACTGACAGACGCCGACTATGCCGCATTCACGAAATGGCTGGGCGACAAGGAATACGACTATACCACCCAGGTAGAGCGCGACCTGAAAGACCTGGAAGCTTCTGCCAAAAAGGAGAAATCACTGGAAGTGATTGAGGATCAATTAAAAGCATTGAAATCCAAACTGTCACACAGCAAGGATAATGACCTGCAAATCTTCAAGCCCGAGATCAAAAAGATCCTGGAAGAAGAGATCATCAAGCATTACTATCTGGAAAAAGGCATGCGGGAAGCTTCTTTCAATGAAGATCCCGAGGTAAAAGCGGCGCTGGCACTCTTCAAAGACCCGGCCCGTTACAGCCAGATTTTGAAAAAGAAATAATACCATCCGGCCCGTCGCTCGCGGCGGGCTTTTTGTTTTTATATGCTCTTACTTAGTATCGACACCTCGATCCGCGGATGCTCAGTGGCCGTTCACAACGACGCCGGCTTGCTGGCAGCCTATGATCTTTTCACCGACAAATCCTCGTCGGCCATGCTCACCACGCTTATGCGTGATAGCGTAACGCATGCGGGATTCGAACTTTCTGACATCGACGCGATCGTGGTCGCCAAAGGCCCCGGCTCGTATACGGGCCTGCGCGTGGGCGTGTCCACGGCCAAGGGCCTGTGCTACGCGCTCGACAAGCCGCTGATCGCCATCAATACCTTGCAGGCGATGGCATTGCAGCTCGCGCCATTCTTCCCCGGACATTTGTTCTGCCCGATGATCGACGCGCGCCGAATGGAGGTTTATGCCGCGGTACTGGATGAAAACAATGCATTCATTCAGGAAACACAGGCGGTGATTATGAATGAAACTTCATTTCAGGACCTGCTGGCGACGCACAAGGTCATTTTTTTTGGAGATGGCGCCGCTAAATGCAAGCCGATTTTGGAAAAGCATTCCAATGCGGTCTTCCCTGCAATCGATGTTAAGCCATCCGCGCGAACTGTCGGCCAGCTGGGCACGATTGCATTCCAAAATGGCCAATTCGAGGATGTGGCGTCGTTTGAGCCTTATTACCTGAAAAACTTCATGTCTCCCGCGCCACGGAAAGCCAGCACATTGGTGCAATGAACTGCGGATTTTAGGAGGTTTGCCAAACAATCGGCCACATTTTGTTGTTAGCCTTTTTGTAAATGGATTTTTAGCATGGAAACTGACGAAATAGTAAACCGGGTTGCTACCAGCGGCATTGTCTCACTGGACCTGGAAGAGCTCTACCACCCCGGCGAACGCATTGTTTACGATATCAAAGACAACCTCTGGCAGGGCATGATCCTGCGTGAGAAGGATTTCCGCGACTTTCTCAAAAGCCACGACTGGACACAATACCAGGGCAAAAATGTAGCTATTATCTGTTCGGAAGATGCCATTGTGCCTACCTGGGCCTATATGCTCCTGGCTGTGCAGCTCGAACCGTACGCGAATGCATTTGTTTTCGGGGATTTGAATGCGTTGGAAGACAAACTCTTCGCCGACGCCATTGGCAAGCTGAATGCAGATGAATTTGCGGGAAAACGGGTGGTGGTAAAAGGTTGCAGCAAGCTGGATGTGCCCGTATCAGCCTATGTGGCAGTGAGCAGGTTGTTGAAACCCGTCGTGCAAAGCCTCATGTTCGGCGAGCCTTGCAGCACGGTACCACTTTACAAAAAGCCTAAATCTTCCGTTTCTTCCACCGACTGATCGCCTTCTTCTTTAATCAGTTTGAACGTCATCCGGTGGTAAGAACAAGGGCCGTGTAAAACAATGGCCTTGCGGTGATGGATGGTGGGATAGCCCACATTTTGTTCCCAGCCATAATGCGGAAATTGCCTGGATAAGTTGGACATCAGCTCGTCCCGGTAATTTTTTGCCAAAACCGAAGCCGCTGCAATGGAAAGGTAATGCGCATCGCCTTTGATAATGCAGGTGTGCGGGATCATCGGGTAAGGTGTAAAACGGTTTCCGTCCACCAGCAAATGCTCGGGGCGCACCCGCAATTTGTCCACCGCACGGTGCATAGCCAGGAAACTGGCTTTCAGAATATTAATCTTATCAATCTCCACATTATCTACCTCGGCCACCGCCCAGGAAACCGATTCGCGGATGATTTCCTTTTCCAGTTCCAAACGCTGCGCTTTGGTGAGCTGCTTGGAATCGTTGAGGAATGAATGCTTATAATCGCGTGGCAATATCACCGCCGCGGCCACTACCGGTCCCGCCAGGCAACCCCTCCCCACTTCATCCAGTCCTGCCTCGATGGCGTCGATATTGTAATAAGCTTTCAGCATTAATCTTCCAGAATATTGGCCATAAATGTACTCTTCGTCCCGATCGCCACAAGCAGCAATGTAACCGCCCAATAGAGGTAAACGCGGTAGTAATCCTTCACGTCGCGCGACAGTACATCCCGCGATTTCACTTTTTCGAGCTGGTCGATCTGTTGGAAAACCGTTTCCAGCGTCGTGTTATCGGTAGCGCGAAAATACTTCCCATTACCGATTCCCGCAATATTTTGCAGCTCGCCTTCATCCATTAATGCTCCTGCGTTGGCTGTGGTGTCTGCTTTCGACATTTTTTTGGGCCGACCTACCGAAATCGTATAAACCTTCACGCCAAATGCATTCGCGAGCTGGGCCGAAGTCGTCGGGCCGAGGTTACCAGAGGTATTGTCGCCGTCGCTGATCAGGATTGCGACCTTGCTCTCCCCGGGCGTATCGCGCATGCGGTTTACGGCCACAGCCAATGCACTGCCGATCGCCGTTCCGGGCGTAGGAATGAGGCTGGGGTTCACCTCGTCGAGGAAGCCGTAAAGTAATTCATAATCGGTCGTAAGCGGGCAGAGCGACACCGCTTCCCCTGCAAAAACAATCAGCCCGATGCGGTCCTGCAACCGGCCTTTGATAAACTGCCGTGCCATTCGCTTGGCGGCTTCCAGGCGATTAGGGCTCAGGTCCTTTTCGATCATCGAATCCGAAATATCCAGCAGCAGCACAATGTCGATACCTTCGGAATACTGGTCTTTCCGCTCCGAAACCACCTGCGGCCGTGCCAACGCCACCAGAATAAGGCATATCGCCAGGCCCACGCAAATAGGTTGGACAAACCGCAGCAAAGTAAGCCAGCTGCGAAAACCCGTGACCGACGTGTAGGTGATCGTGAGCCGCTGCTTGTGCTTACGGTGTAATGCATTTCTCAACCAAAATAAGAAGGGGACCAGCGGTAGCAAATAGAGGAAATAGGGATATACCCACTCATAAGACCTCAGCGTACTGTAACCAAACCATTCCAGTGAAAACCAGTTTTCCATTCCATGTCCGGGTTATGCGACGGGGCTGTCTAGTACAAACTTCCTTTTGGCCCTGTACAAACGTGTGGCTCCCGTTTTAAGCACTTCGAGATACCTTTCCATATTCCCCGACCGGCCTTGCCCGTACACAATACTGTCCATGTTTTTCAATGCGTCAGCCAGTTCGTCGTCAGGCATGTTATCAATAATTTCTCTTGTTGTGTAAGTTGCAAATGGCTTTTTCTCCAACCTTTCGAGGTAGTTTTTCCAGATGATGATCGCCTTTTCGGCATCCTTGATATTGCCCTTCTCGCGTGCGCTGCGCATGAGGCGGTTAAACGATCGCACGTATTCCAGGTGCCGGCGCTGCAGTTTGAGCAGCTGCCATTGTTTGTAAATATCGCGACCAAAAACCCAGTAAATGCTTCCTACCACGCCGATAATCAATGCGACGGAGCCGATCAGCATCGAAAAGTTAAACTCCCGACTCAGGGCAGCAAGCCGGGTTTCTTCTTTCAATACAGGTTTTTTACTGAGATCGATATTGTTGCTTGCGATGAGCAAAACCGAGTCGGCTGTTGTGAAAACGGCCGTGCAATCCTTTTTTTGGAATACAAAAACAGGTAACCGCAGCTTCTGTACCTTGGATACGTCGAAAGAAATGAGGTGGTAAACTGCGCTATCGAGTGTACCGCGGGCGTCGGTGCTGGATACGTAAGTTCTTTGAGAAACCAGTTCAAAAGGCGAGAAATCGTAGGTGCTATCAGGAAAGAAAATCTCGGATTCGGGGCTATGGCGTACGCTGAGCGAGAAATAAACGGGCTTACCCACTTCCACACTGTCGGTCTGGAAAACGCCTTTGGGGGTGATCCGCTGTTTGCGCGCGTCTCTTGCAATGCCCGTAAAGCAAAACAAAAAGCCTATTGCTACCGAAAAGAATACCTGAAAAACCCTAGCCATTGGATGGTGCCGAACTTTTGGTATAACGCCTCACCTTAAACAAATGGATCAATGCCGGCACATAATCCTCCTGGGTGTTGATGGAAATATAGTCGGCGCGGTTCTGGTGGCACAGCCGTTGCAGCTCGGCACTTCTTTTTCCGAAGCGGTTGGCCATTTCCTCCCGGTATTGGCGCGAAGAAGTATTTACCCACACGGTGGTCTTCTTCTCGGCGTCATATAGCGGAATAATGCCCAGCCCCGGCAGATTCACCTCCCTTGAATCGTACAAATGGATCACAATGAGGTCGTGCTTGCGGGCGAGGGCTTTGAGGTTGTGCTGGTAATTGCTGTCGATAAAATCGGAGATCAGGAATATCAGGCTGCGACGGCGGAGCACATTCAATGCGACGAGAATGGCGTCGGCAATATTGGTTTTGGTTGATTCGGGAACGAGTTTATAAAGCTCCGAAATGAGGCCGTAACCGTGCTTCATACCATCGGACGGGCGGATATACCGCTCGTTTTTATCCGAAAAACAGAGCAAACCCACGCGGCTCGCCTCCTGAATGGCCGACAGTGTAAGCACCCCGCATATTTCCTTCGCAATATCGATTTTGAGCTTCTTGATCTCTCCTACCTGCTGCGACGCGCTCACGTCGAGCATGAAGAAGGCCGTTTGCTCCTTATCCTCTTTGAAAATCTTGACAAATGTGCCGTGACCTTTCGCAGAGGTGTTCCAGTCGATCGCCCGTACGTCGTCGCCGTACTGGTACAAGCGCAGGTCGTCGAATTCCAGGCCGGACCCTTTGAAGACCGAATGGAAATTGCCGTGACGCTCGCTGGTCACCGCTTTCCGCATCCGGATTTCATACTTCCTTAACTTTCCCAGAAACTGCTCAAACATAAGTTTTGCAAAAAAATCACCACCTTTGTCGTCTGGTGTACCTAAAACAAAGATAGGTATTTTGATAGTAAGCTACGCCCTGCGATGAAATTCACGACCGGTATAAGCCTCCTGGCCCTTTTTATGCTGCTGTTTTCGGCCTGTTCCGAGGATGAAACACCGCCGAAAGGAACATTGTCCGAAGAAAAAATGGCTGTAATCCTGACCGACATTCACCTGGCCGAGTCGCGCGTGAACCGTTTGCAGCTGAAATCGCTCGATTCGTCGCTCATGATTTTCAACCGTTTGAAAAGTGATATCTGGAAAAAACACAAAGTTGATACCACGGCCTACCGCGAAAGCTACGCTTACTACATGAGCCACCCCGAACGCATGACGACCATTTACGAAAAAGTGAACAAGAAAATTGAGGATCGGGAGAAAAATAACAATATTAAGCTCTGAAATTTTTGTATCGCGCTCTATACTACGCATTTAACTTCTAAACTGGACAATTTCTGTGAACGATTGCATTGTAGTTATCCCTACCTACAACGAACTTGAAAATGTGGAAGCCATCATCCGGAAGGTTTTTAGCCTGAATCATCCGTTTGACCTGTTGATCATCGACGACGGGTCGCCGGACGGCACCGCAGGGGTTGTCAAGGAGTTAATGAAGGAGTTTTCGAGCCTCCACCTCGTAGAAAGAAAGGGAAAACTGGGCCTGGGTACCGCTTACATCCACGGCTTCAAATGGGCGCTCGAAAAAGGGTATAATTATATTTTTGAAATGGATGCCGACTTCTCGCATCCGCCCGAGGACCTGGTGCGCCTCTACAATGCGTGTGCCAACGAAGGCCACGATGTGGCAGTGGGTTCGCGGTATATTACAGGGGTAAATGTGGTGAACTGGCCGATCAACCGCGTACTGATGTCCTATTTCGCAGGGTATTATGTGCGTATGATCACCGGAATGCCGATCATGGACCCTACCGCCGGTTTCATTTGCTACACCGCCAAAGTGCTGAACACGATCAACCTCGACAATATCCGCTTTATCGGTTACGCATTCCAGATCGAGATGAAGTTCAACTCCTGGAAATACGGTTTCAGCATTACCGAGGTACCTATCATCTTCACCGACCGCACCAAAGGCGCCTCAAAAATGTCAAAAGGCATTTTCAAGGAAGCCATCTTCGGTGTGATCACGTTGAAACTCAACAGCTATTTCAAAAGGTATATTCCTAAGCATTCAGCTCAGAAATTGCCAGCCAACTCATAAGGCCGGTCGAAATCTCGAGTGCGCTTTCGTCGATATCGAATGTAGGTGTGTGCACGCCGGAGATAATTCCGCGTGCCTCATTGCGCGTTCCGAGGCGGTAGAAGCACGAGTCGACTACCTGTGAGTAGAATGCGAAATCTTCGCCGGCCATCCAAAGGTCGAGGTCGATTACGTTTTCGGCGCCCATGTAGCCTACTGCGGCTGTTCGGGTGCGGCGGGTAAGTTCAGGGTGGTTTTTCAGGAATGGATAGCCTTTCACAATCTCAAATTCGCAGCTTCCGCCCATTCCTTCCGCGATGCTCTCGGCCATTTTTTTCATACGGCGCAGGCCGTCCTCACGCCATTCCTCATCCATGCAGCGCCAGGTTCCCTGAATGGTCACTTCGTTTGGAATGACATTCGTAACGCCATCGGCAATAAACCGCCCGAATGACAATACCGACGGATTGGCCGGGTTGCGGTTGCGGCTGATGATCTGCTGCAATGCTACGATAATGTGCGAAGCCATTAGCACAGGGTCTACCAACTGATGCGGTGCCGCCGCGTGGCCGCCTTTGCCTTTTACTGTCAAATACAATTCATCCGTGCTGGCCATGTACATTCCCTCACGGAACCCGATTTTTCCTACCGGAATATTCGGCGCTACGTGCTGGCCTACCATGCTCGCAGGACGCGGATTTTCCAATACGCCTTCTTTGATCATCAGGGAAGCCCCGCCCGGTGCTTTTTCCTCCGCCGGTTGGAATACCAGTTTGATAGTCCCTTCAAATTCCTCGCGCAATGCGTGCAGGATACGCGCCGTGCCCAGGAGCGACGACGTGTGCACATCATGCCCGCATGCGTGCATCACGCCCGGCACTTTCGATTTATAAGGGACATCGTTCGCTTCGAGGATCGGCAATGCATCCATATCAGCGCGCAGGCCAACGATTTTCTTGCCCGGGTTACGCCCTTCGATGATCGCTACCACGCCCGTTCCGGCAATGCCTTCTTCGGGTTGCAGACCAATTGCTGTGAGCTCCGATGCAACGTATTTCGCCGTTTTGAACTCTTCAAATGATAACTCGGGGTTACTATGCAAATGATGGCGGTGAGCAATAATGTCTTGCGACTGATCCTTGGCAAGCGCTTTGATTTTTTCCTGAAGCTGGGACATGATATTGAAGTACTACGGGTTGTCTTTACAAAACATTCAAAGGTAATAATAAAAAAATGGCGTGGTATCGTTACCATACAACAGAAAACACATCACCCATTTGCTAAGAACGCGG
>Ga0209676_1000365_pt1 | contig 84690 bp, 61 predicted proteins | sample AraplaCvi_mLB_r2_FD_184282 | JGI IMG/M metagenome (GOLD analysis project Ga0209676, IMG submission 184282) | Arabidopsis root microbial communities from North Carolina, USA - plate scrape MF_Cvi_mLB_r2 (SPAdes) (version 2) | ecosystem: Host-associated > Plants > Roots > Endosphere | place: USA...
TTGTCGCCGCCTTTGGACGAGCAACCTACAGCTACAGCCATGGCCAGAGCCAGCGCAGCAAATTTACCAAACTTCAGCATTTCCATCGTGAAACTCCTAATGAACCCCAGTGTGTTAAGTAAAACGTGTAGCGCCCGCTCACTTCAGGTAAGGGGACCAGGACGGTTCTCTGACTTCGCCTTGAGCGGTAGGAAGCGGGAGCCTCACGCGCCCATTAATGGACACGAGCATCAAGACTCCCCGGCCCTGTTGGCGGGTGGCGTAGATTACCATGGTGCCGTTGGGCGCAACAGTAGGTGACTCGTCCAGAGTGCTATCAGTGAGGATCTTTACACTACCCCGCTGCAGATCCTGAGCTGCCACCTTGAAATTGGTGAAGCCATCCTGACGATGGATCATCACCAAAGTCTTTTCATCAGCCGAAAGTTTCGGGTTGGCGTTGTAGTTGCCCACGAACGTCACACGCTCGGCACCACCGCCACCGACGCTGGTTTTATAGATTTGCGGCTTGCCGCCACGGTCGGAGGTGAAGTAGATGGTCGAGCCATCCTTGCCCCAGAACGGTTCGGTATTGATGCCCTGGCCATTGGTAACGCGGCTGATCTGGCGCGAACCGAGGTTCATCACGTAGATGTCCGGGTTACCGTCTTTCGACAGCACGAACGCCAGGCGATTGCCATCCGGCGACCAGGCTGGCGCGCCGTTGAGGCCTTCGAAGTTGGTGATCTGCTCACGGCGACCGGTGTCGATGTTCTGCATGAAGATGCGCGGACGCTTCTGCTCGAACGACACATAGGCGATACGTTTGCCGTCCGGTGCGAAACGTGGCGACAGGATCGGCTCACGGGATTGCAGCAGCGTCACTGCACGAGCGCCGTCATAGTCGGAACGTTGCAGGGTGTAACGCGTGTTCTTCTCGGAGAAGCGCTCGGCGGTCACGTACAGCAGACGCGTCGAGAACGCGCCGTCGATGCCGGTCAGCTTCTGGAACGACTGATCGGAAATGAAGTGCGCCATGTCCCGGATCTGGTCGGTAGTACCGGAAACACTGCCGTCAGCCACTTTCTGTTCGGTGGCAACGTTGAACAGTGCCCACTGCACCTGCAGACGACCGCCCGCTGGAGCAATGCTGCCGACCATCACGTATTGAGCACCCAATGCCTTCCAGTCACGGAAGATGATTTCGCTCGGCTGGCTTGGCTGGCTGATCATGTTCTGCTTGGGGATCGGCGCGTAATAGCCAGAGTTGCGCAAATCGTTACCGATAATTTCTGCCATGTCATCCGGCAGCACGGCACCGCCCTGCATGCCGAATGGAACGACGGCGATCGGCGTAGCCCGGTCAGTGCCACTGCTGATCAGGATGTTCTTTTCGTCTGCTACCGCTATCCCTGCAAGGCAGCAGATAACGACCAGCATTGATCGAAGAATAGTTCTCACAAGCCTAAATCCTCAGGATTGAATGTCATCTTGAATGAGCGATACGGAGCAAAATCAGCGGGGCTCAAGCCCTGCATTTCCGTCAATCGCCCGATATTCTTAACCGCGGCTACCGCAGAAGCGTCAAATGGAGCATCGCCGCTGGACTTTGTGACCGTAGCACCCGTTACGGTACCGTCCGGCAACATACTGATCCGAAGCTCCACTTTCATGCCTTTACGCGCCGAAGGTGGAAGATTCCAACCCTCCGAAACACGGAGCCTGATCAGGTCATCGAAATCACCCGCTACGCTGTCGCCGAGTTCGTCCGCCTTGGTCGCTGCCCGATCCGTCTTGTCCGAAAGCAACTCAGCCAACGCCTGAGCCTTTTTGTCTTCAGCCGACTTGCGAGCTGCATCCTGGGCCTTTTTCTTGGCAGCGTCAGCAGCAGCCTTTTTCTTCGCGTCTTCGGCGACTTTCTTCTTCGCCTCTTCAGCTTCAGCTTTCTTCTTGGCGTCTTCGGCGGCTTTCTTCTTCGCGTCTTCGACGATCTTCTTCTTGGCTTCTTCGGCAGCGGCTTTCTTGGCCTCTTCCTCAGCAGCCTTTTTCGCTTCGTCTTCGGCCTTCTTCTTGGCTATATCAGCCAATTGTTTCTCTTCGGCTTTTTTGGCTTCGGCTTTCTTCGCGTCATCGGCTTTTTTGGCTTCATCAGCCTTTTTCGCTTCGTCCGCTTTTTTCGCCTCGTCGGCCTTCTTCGCTTCCTCGGCCTTTTGAGCCGCTTCCTCTTTCTTTTGTTCCGCCGCTTTCACCGCTTCCTGCTCGATCTTTTTCTGTTCGAGCTGTTCGACTTCAGTCTGGCGCGCGGCAGTTTTCTTCGCCTCACCCGCAATCTTCTGATTGGTCTGGGTAGTCGCCGGACTTTTCGATTTCAGCTGGTACAGAGTCGCCTGGACGATCGGCTTGGCCGGCGGCAGTTCGGGCGTGAAGGCAAAACTGACGAACAGCATGCCGAATACCAGCACGTGCAGGACAATAGCCAGAACACTAGGCCAGAAGTAGCTTTCCGAGGCGGACGGCTCTCGCTGTTGCTGCATCAGGGGGCCTCGGTAATCAGACCAACGTTACCGACCCCGGCTTTCTGCAACCCGCCCATGGCACCCATGACGGCGCCGTAGTCGACAGTCTTGTCGCCACGAATGAACACCTGGGTGCGTTTGCCGCCTTCGGTGCCGACGCGAATGATCTTGGTCACTGCGTCAGTCATCTGCGGCAGGGTCATGGCCCTGTCCTGTTGCTTCTCGGTGTCGACTTCGCTGCCAAGGTTCCAGTAGTAGGTCTTGTCAGCCTTGATCGAAATGGTCAGGACCTGGGTGTTGTTGTCCTGCGGCAAGGCTTCGCTGGAAACCTTGGGCAGATCAACTTTCACGCCCTGATTGAGCATCGGCGCGGTCACCATGAAGATGACCAGCAGCACCAACATCACGTCGATGTAGGGCACCACGTTCATCTCGGCGACCGGCTTGCGCTTTTTGCGAGCTCGAGCGATTAAAGCCATCGGGAAATACCTGCTTATTCTTCGCTGGTGTGCACTTTGCGGTGCAGGATCGCCTGGAATTCATCGGCGAAGGTGTAGTAGCGGCCCAGCAAGGTTTCGCTGCGTGCAGCAAAACGGTTGTAAGCGATGACCGCCGGGATCGCAGCGAACAGGCCGATCGCCGTGGCGATCAGGGCTTCGGCGATACCCGGGGCAACGGTGGCAAGGGTCGCCTGCTGAGCGCTGGCCAGACCGCGGAAGGAGTTCATGATCCCCCAGACGGTACCGAACAGACCGATGTACGGGCTGACCGAACCGACGGTGGCGAGGAACGGCAGGCTCTGTTCGAGCTTCTCTTCTTCACGGGAGATGGCCACGCGCATGGCACGAGCGACACCTTCCATCACGGCTTCAGGATCGACGCCTGGCTGCTGACGCAGACGGGAGAATTCCTTGAAACCGGCACGGAAGATCTGCTCGACGCCCGAATCCGGATCCGGATTGCTGCCGGCCTGACGGTACAGTTTGGACAGATCGATACCCGACCAGAAGCGCTCTTCGAAGCTCTCCAGGGCGCGTCGACCGGCACGCAGCAAGTTGCTGCGCTGAAAGATCATGATCCATGAGGTCACCGATGCGGCCACCAGGGTCAACATTACCAACTGCACCACGATGCTGGCATTGCTGACCAGGCTCCACATGGAGGAATGGTCGACGACGTTAGCTTCCACGCTTTATCTCCTGCTCTGAGTGTGTACCCGGGCCGACCGCGTCGGCAAAGGCCGCACGCAGGTCTTCGGGAAGGGCCCGGGGTTTCAAACTGTCGGTGCGCACGCAGGCCACCAAAAACTGCCCTTCGCAGAGCAGCACATTATCCGTGGCCCGCCTGACCTGCTGTCTGAAGCGCAGGCTGGCACGGTTCAATTCGGTTACATCAGCGCTTACCAGCAGTTCGTCATCCAGTCGCGCCGGCGCGTGGTAGCGCGCTTCGCTGGAATGCACGACTAACAACAGGTCCTCTCCGGCCAGCTGCGATTGGGCAAAGCCCAGTTCCCGTAGCCGTTCGGTTCGAGCCCGTTCCATAAACTTGAGGTAATTAACGTAATACACGATGCCGCCCGCATCGGTGTCCTCGTAATAAACGCGACAACGATGTGCGAACGGCCCAAGCCCGTTTTGCGCGCGCATACTCTAGTGCTTACTCCTCAGGTTGCCAATCCGGCAGACAACTGTTTTTCGTGGTTTCAAAGCTATAACGCAAAAGTACCGTCCTATGACCGTACAAACCCTGAATAAATCACCAACAAATGTGTATCAATCGTCCACGGCGTCGAGAAACTCGTCTGCCACGGGCATCTCACCCATACGCGATGGAACGTTCAAACCGAAATGCAGGTAGGCATGGCGCGTCACCACCCTGCCCCGGGGTGTGCGCATGATATAGCCCTGCTGGATCAGATAGGGCTCGAGCACGTCTTCAATGGTGTGGCGTTCTTCACTGATTGCCGCCGCCAGACTGTCGATCCCGACCGGGCCGCCGTCGAACTTCTCGATCATGGTCAGCAGCAGTCGCCGGTCCTGGTGATCGAAACCGTGTTCGTCGACATCCAGCAGGTTCAGCGCCAGATCTGCGACCGCTTTGGTGATGTGGCCCTTGGCGCGGACCTCGGCGAAGTCGCGTACCCGGCGCAGCAGCCGGTTGGCAATTCGCGGCGTGCCACGAGCACGACGGGCGATCTCGAACGAACCTTCCGGATCCAGCGGCAGACCCAGAATCGCCGCCGAACGGCTGACGATCGTTGCCAGGTCGGCGGTGCTGTAGAACTCCAGGCGCTGGACGATACCGAAGCGGTCACGCAGCGGATTGGTCAGCATGCCCGCGCGGGTAGTCGCACCGACCAGAGTGAACGGCGGCAGATCCAGCTTGATCGAGCGGGCCGCCGGCCCTTCGCCGATCATGATGTCGAGCTGGAAATCTTCCATCGCCGGATACAGCACTTCTTCAACGATCGGCGACAGTCGATGGATTTCGTCGATGAACAGCACGTCGTGCGGCTCGAGATTGGTCAGCAATGCGGCCAGATCACCGGGACGCTCAAGCACCGGGCCCGAAGTGCTCTTGATCGACACGCCCATTTCCTGGGCAATGATGTTCGCCAGCGTGGTCTTGCCCAGACCCGGCGGGCCGAAGATCAAGGTGTGATCGAGGGATTCGCTGCGGCCACGGGCGGCCTGGATGAACAGTTCCATCTGCTCGCGCACGGTCGGCTGGCCAATGTAATCGGCCAGGCTGACGGGACGAATCGCCCGGTCCTGGACTTCTTCGCGCTCGCGCGGGCTGTGCGCGGCGGCGATCAGACGGTCAGCTTCAATCACTTAAATCATTCCCTTCAGAGCGCGGCGGATCAGGTCTTCGCTGCTCAGGTTCTTGTCTTTGATCGCGGAAATCGCCTTGCTCGCTTCCTGCGGCTTGTAGCCCAGGGATATCAACGCACTGACGGCATCGGTCTCGGCGCTGTTGACCGGCGCCGGGCCGTCCGGCTGATTCGGCACCAGCGCGAACATCGCCGGCGAAGTTTCCCAGGCTTTGAAACGGTCTTTCAATTCGACCAGCAAACGCTCGGCAGTCTTCTTGCCAACCCCAGGCACCTTGGTCAGCGCCGAGGTGTCCTGAGACTGCACGCAACGCACCAGCTCATCGACTTCCAGGCTCGACATCAGCGCCAGCGCCAGTTTCGGCCCGACCCCGTTGAGACGGATCAGCTCGCGGAAGAAGTCTCGCTCACGCTTGCCGGCAAAACCATAGAGCAATTGCGCATCTTCGCGTACGACCAAGTGGGTGTGCAGGGTCAGCGGTTCACCGACCGACGGCAGGCGATAAAGGGTGGTCATCGGCACTTCCACCTCATAGCCGAGGCCGTTTACATCGAGAATCAGGTGCGGCGGCTGTTTCTCAGCCAGGGTGCCGCGCAAGCGTCCAATCACGTTTGAAATCCTTGAGCGCTGGCCAGCCGTGGGCTGGCGACGATTGAAGGGGGCTTGCGCGCCGGCAACACAGGCACCGAAAAGCCACTTTCAGGAAAATTGATGCTGATGCTATCAGAGACGCAGGCGCCCGCCACGACTGCGTGCGGTTCCCAGACCGTGGGGGAGCAGGCTCGAGCGTGTATGCGCATGGCAGATGGCGATCGCCAGGGCGTCGGAGGCGTCGATTTGCGGCTTGCTGGTCAATTTGAGCATGTGCATGACCATCATCTGCACCTGCTCTTTATTGGCCGCGCCCGTGCCGACCACGGCCTGTTTGACTTGCGTGGCGGTGTACTCGGCAATTTCCAGGCATTCTTCAGCGCCAGCAACAATCGCAGCGCCGCGTGCCTGACCGAGCTTCAGCGCCGAGTCGGCGTTTTTCGCCATGAACACCTTTTCGATGCCCATGGTCACCGGGCCGTAGGTCTTGATGATCTCGCGCACGCCGCGATAGACGATCTGCAGACGCTCATGCAGCTCGCCGGAACCGGTGCGAATGCAGCCCGAGGCCACATAGATGCAGCCGCCCCGCCCGGTATCGCGAACGATCCCGTAACCGGTGATGCGCGAACCGGGGTCGATACCAAGAATTAGAGTCATAACGCCTGCAGATTCATAAAAACGATTTACCTGACACCCAATAGCAAATGTGGGAGCGAGCCTGCTCGCGAACGCGGTATATCAGCAACACAGGTGCTGAATGACACACCGCTTTCGCGAGCAGGCTCGCTCCCACAGGGAAGACTAGTCGCTAATCAACCCAGCTGAGCAGCGACGTCTTCCGGGATATCCGCGTTGGAATAAACGTTCTGCACGTCATCCAGGTCCTCGAGCATGTCGATCAGCTTGAGCACCTTTTCCGCGCCTTCCAGATCCAGCTCGGCGCTGGTGGTTGGCTGCATCACGATTTCCGCGTCGTCGCCCTTGAACCCGGCCGCTTCCAGCGCGTTGCGCACCGCATAGAAACCGGTGAACGAGGTGAACACGTCGATCGAACCGTCTTCGTGGGTGACCACGTCATCGGCGTCGGCTTCCAGCGCCGCTTCGGTAAGAGCGTCTTCATCGACGCCCGGGGCGAAGCTGATCTGGCCCTTGCGTTCGAACAGATACGCCACCGAACCGTCGGTGCCGAGGTTGCCTCCACACTTGCTGAACGCGTGACGCACAGCCGCGGCGGTGCGGTTGCGGTTGTCGGTCATGCACTCGACCATCACCGCCACGCCGCCCGGGCCGTAGCCTTCGTAGGTCAGTTCTTCAACGTTGTCCGCTTCGGTGGCACCGGCACCGCGCGCGACGGCGCGGTCGATGATGTCGCGGCTCATGTTGGCGCTCAACGCCTTGTCCAGCGCCAGACGCAAACGCGGGTTGGAACCCGGATCACCGCCACCCTGACGGGCGGCAACGGTCAGTTCACGGATCCACTTGGTGAAGATCTTGCCCCTCTTGGCATCCTGACGTTCTTTGCGGTGCTTGATGTTTGCCCACTTGGAATGACCTGCCATAACTTGCTCCGAATGCTCTTTGAAACCTTGCCCGCCCTGCCGAGGCAGCGGCCGGCAATTGAAAAATTCGACCTGAGAAAGAAAAAAGGCGCATCCGAAGATGCGCCTTCAGGCCCGTCTTACTCAGCCTTTGGCGTTTCGCGCAGGCGAATGTGCAGCTCGCGCAATGCCTTGGCGTCGACCACGCCCGGAGCCTGCGTCATCACGTCGGCAGCACTCTGGGTTTTCGGGAAGGCGATCACTTCACGGATCGACTGGGCGCCGGTCATCAGCATCACCAGACGGTCCAGACCGAAGGCCAGACCACCGTGCGGCGGTGCACCGTACTTCAGCGCGTCGAGCAGGAAGCCGAACTTCTCTTCCTGCTCCGCTTCGTTGATGCCCAGCAGACGGAATACCGCTTGCTGCATTTCCTTGCGGTGGATACGGATCGAACCGCCGCCCAACTCGGTGCCGTTCAGCACCATGTCGTACGCACGGGACAGCGCGCCGGCCGGGTTGGCTTCGAGTTCCTGCGGGGTGCACTTCGGTGCCGTGAACGGGTGGTGCAGCGCGGAGAAGCTGCCGTCGTCGTTCTCTTCGAACATCGGGAAGTCGACGACCCACATTGGCGCCCACTCGCAGGTCAGCAGCTTGAGGTCGTGACCGAGCTTGATACGCAGCGCGCCCAGGGCTTCGCTGACGATCTTGGCCTTGTCGGCACCGAAGAACACGATGTCGCCGTCGACTGCGCCGACGCGATCGAGGATCACGTTGAGCTTGTCTTCAGGAATGTTCTTCACGATCGGCGATTGCAGACCTTCAACACCGGCCGCGCGCTCGTTGACCTTGATGTACGCCAGGCCCTTGGCACCGTAGATGCCGACAAACTTGGTGTAATCGTCGATCTGCTTGCGCGGCATGCTCGCCCCGCCTGGAACGCGCAGTGCGGCGATACGGCACTTCGGATCGTTGGCCGGGCCGCTGAATACCTTGAAGTCGACTTCTTTGAGCTGGTCGGCAACGTCGACCAGTTCCAGCGGAATACGCAGGTCCGGCTTGTCCGAACCATAGCGGCGCATGGCCTCTTCGAAGGTCATGTGCGGGAATTCGCCGAATTCCAGATCCAGCACTTCCTTGAACAGGTTGCGGATCATCTGCTCGGTCAGGCCCATGATCTCTTTTTCATCGAGGAAGCTGGTCTCGATGTCGATCTGGGTGAATTCCGGCTGACGGTCAGCACGCAGGTCTTCGTCACGGAAGCACTTGGCGATCTGGTAGTAACGGTCGAAGCCGGCCACCATCAGCAGCTGCTTGAACAGCTGCGGCGATTGCGGCAGGGCGAAGAACGAACCGGCGTGGGTGCGGCTCGGCACCAGATAGTCACGCGCACCTTCAGGGGTGGCACGGGTCAGGATCGGCGTTTCGACGTCGAGGAAGCCGTTCTCGTCGAGGAAGCGGCGGATGCTGGTGGTCATGCGCGAACGCAGACGCAGCTTCTCGGCCATTTCCGGACGACGCAAGTCGAGGAAGCGATAGCGCAGGCGGGTTTCTTCGCCGACGTCGGAGAACTCGTTGAGCGGGAACGGCGGGGTTTCCGACTCGTTCAGCACTTCCAGTTCATAACCCAGCACTTCGATCATGCCCGACGCCATGTTGGCGTTGGTCGCACCGGCCGGACGCAGACGCACCTTGCCGGTGATCTTCACGACGTATTCGCTGCGCACGCGATCGGCGGCGGCGAAGCTCTCGGCGCGATCCGGATCGAACACCACCTGAGCCAGACCGTCACGATCACGGATATCGAGGAAAATCACCCCGCCGTGGTCGCGGCGACGGTGGACCCATCCGCAAAGGGTAATTTCCTGGCCTTCCAGGCTTTCGTTCAGTTGGCCGCAATAGTGGCTGCGCATCATGGTGTCGTTCGCTTCTCGTAATTCGAAATTCGGTGGAGTAACCGTCGCTTTCAAGCAATGCGGCCACTCACGCGTGTCGTTCGTTCAGGGTTTGAACCCTAGTCAGCTTTGTCGCCACCGGCCAGATTCTTCTTGGCTCCGGTCTTGAAATCGGTCTCGTACCAACCGTTGCCGCTGAGGCGAAAACCCGGCATGGACAGCTGCTTCTTCAGATCTGGCGCCTGGCAGGCAGGGCAGTCGACCAGCGGTGCGTCGCTGATCTTCTGAATGGCTTCCAACTGATGACCACAGGAAGCACATTGGTAATCGTACATTGGCATGGGGGTGTCTCGGCGATCGGATTGCTGCCGCGCGCAGGGCTTTGCGGCGAAAGCGCGGGATTATATCGATTAAATGCGCCCTGTGCAGCCGTAACACTGCACAGGCCGCAACCTCGTTGCACCTGCCGTTTCAGCGCGAAACGCCGGGTGCGAGATCCTTGATCCCGTTCATGACGCACACTACCCGAATCAGCGCACTGAAGTTCTTCACCCCGCCGTGCCGCAGATGCACCTCACGATCGACGTGGGATAACAATGTGCTGATCGTACAATGATTGTCCTCGGCCATGCCGCCGAGGATGTTCCAGTAGACCTGCTCGAGTCGCAGGCAGGTCGCGAAACCGTTGAGCCGGATTGATCGGGACAAGGGCCGGATCAGGTTCATGTCGAACTCGCTGACAAACGGATCGACCTTTATTACGTGCCGCGAAGCCGACATCCTGTCGCTTCGCCTGTCTCCTTCTACCATAGCGTTGACACTCCTTTGCCATGACTGCTGATTTATAAGGCAACATCCTGCGCCTTCATAAAAACCCAGTGACAAAGTTATCGCCATACGACTTGTTGACCAGCCTCGTAGGATAAGCCAACGACAATGGTAAGAGCCTGGACAGGGTGCGGACGGCTTGACGGCGCCCGCACCGGCCGACTTACTCCTCGAGCAGCGCGCGCAGCATCCAGGCGGTTTTCTCGTGCACCTGCATACGCTGGGTCAGCAGGTCGGCTGTCGGCTCGTCGCTGACCTTGTCCAGCAGCGGGAAAATACCCCGCGCGGTGCGGGTCACCGCTTCCTGGCCCTCGACCAATTGCTTGATCATGTCCTCGGCGCTCGGCACACCGACCTCTTCTTTAATAGAGGACAGCCGCGCGTAGGTCGCATAAGCACCCGGCGCCGGAAAGCCCAACGCACGAATACGCTCGGCGATCGAATCGACGGCCAGCGCCAGCTCGTTGTACTGCTCTTCGAACATCAGATGCAGCGTGCGGAACATCGGGCCAGTGACGTTCCAGTGGAAGTTATGGGTTTTCAGATACAGCACGTAGGTGTCCGACAGCAGTCGCGACAGCCCTTCGACGATGGATTTGCGGTCTTCTTCACTGATACCGATATCAATTGCCATGCTTACCCCCTAACAGTGATTGAATTCATCCAGCAGGTTCAGCCCCACTTTAGCAAGGCAAGCGCTGGCTCGCAGCTATGAATCGGTGATCAGACTGCGACAAATCGACCGTTTCCGTGCCGCTGGCCGGGCTGATTTGAGTAGCCGCAGGCTTTGCTGTTAAATAGGCAGTGTGTCGCCACCCCCCATTTTCCGGGGTGTTGCGCATAGGCTGATCAGTGTACGTGTCCACCGCCTCTTATTTTGTCCTGAAGCGAACCGTGCGCCTTCAGCTCTTCCTTGTGAGCCGTCATAACGTGAGCCAATCAAAATGTTGAAAATCGTCCACCTGCTAATGGGCGCAGCAGCCTTGCTGCTGTCGTTCATACCCAGCCTGAAAGCCGAAGCCGTTCCTTACCTGCAACAGCCCGATGCACTTTACCTGGCCTTTTTCGGCCTGCTGAACCTAGTCATCGCTCCAGTGATTCCCTACTGGAACAAAGGCCCGCGCCAGCATCTGCAAAATCTGGTCAGCGCGCTGCTGGTGCTGACCGTCGTCCTGCAAACCCTGACCCTGATCGCACCGATGCCGGTCATCGCTGGCCAGCCGGCCGTGCTGTTCAGCCTGGCGATTGCGCTGGTTGCCGTGCTGCTGCACCTGGCCGTCAGCTTCTACAAATCGTCACCGGCCGCAGCGCCGACTACCTATGACATGAGCAATCGCGATACCGGCACCGTGAAGTGGTTCAACACTTCCAAGGGTTTCGGTTTTATCTCCCGGGACTCCGGCGATGATATTTTCGTGCACTTTCGCGCCATTCGTGGCGAAGGCCATCGCGTCCTGGTCGAAGGCCAGCGCGTCGAGTTCTCGGTGATGAACCGCGACAAAGGCCTGCAAGCCGAGGACGTGATCGCCGCCCTGCCGCGTCGCTGATCCAAAGCAAAAAAAACCGCGAGCAGCCTGACTGTTCGCGGTTTTTTTGTGCCTGCCGAATGGCTCAATAATGCGGCGGCGGTGCATCTTCTTCAAAAGCACCAAACTGCCCGACCATTTCCTCGTGACGCTTGATCAGCGCTTCCATCTGCAATTGCAGGCGCTCGATAACCCTCTGCTGGGCCACCAGCACATCGTTCAATGCCTGAATGGTGTCATCCTGAAAGGCCAGACGGCTTTCCAGGTCGGTAACGCGTTCTTCAAGGCTCATGACTCAGCCCTCCACAAAAGTGAATTCTTCAGTCAGTACCAGGCGCAGGCGCTCGCGAATGGCTGCCACCTGGTCCCCGCTGTACGGCTTGGCCGGATGCTTGCCCCAGACCGGCGCTGGCCAGGCGGCATCGTCGCGTTTGCGCACGATGACATGCATGTGCAATTGACTGACAACGTTCCCCAGGGTCGCCACGTTCAGCTTGTCGGCATCGAACGAGTCCTTGAGCAACTCCGCAAGGGTGGTGGTTTCCCGCCAGAGTTGCTGCTGATCGGCGACATCCAACTGAAACAACTCGCTTGTATCCTCGCGGCGAGGCACCAGGATGAACCACGGGTAATTACTGTCGTTGGACAACAACAGCCGGCACAACGGAAAGTCGCCGATGACCAAGGTGTCCTGTTGAAGTCGTGAATCCAAAGCAAACACTGTACGTACTCCCGGCTGATCGTATGACTCAGCTTAGCGGCCGGTTCCGAAAACCGGCGCGCCAAGCGACAGAGCGGCAGCATACCTGCGAATGCAGCGGGCTTCACGCGGCCTCCGGCGCTAAATCGCCAGGCGCTCCGACATGAGACATTTATCCCATCCGCGCACCAACACCGCCCCTGACATGAGCCAGAACGTGAAGAGACGCATGAAAATCCTTGATCTGCCGAGTCTCGAGTCAGTCCTCGCTCGATCGCTCCAGGCTTGATCGTGTTTTTTTTGCACCAAAACTGCACAACGGGTCTACGCTCACTGGGTCAGGCATCCGCCAAATACTCACGGCGGGGTGAACCGGTAACGTTTTTGGTTGTCCTGCGCGTCTTTGGTGCGTTGCAACACGATTGGGAGAATCTCGTCAAGCCCGCGACAAAACAGGCCCGAGGCCCCGTTTTCACAAGGTTTTCACATATGCGGGCGGCACCCGAAAAAATAACCGCACCGATTTTGCGGTTTGTGCACGCTTGTTGCATTCGTAACCGTATGGACTAAAAGCGCACCACTGGAAGTGGTCGGCTGAAGCCAATAAAAACAGTGGCAGGGTTGCCCGATGGAGATTCAAGTGTTTTGCCAGGGACTCTTTTTATCGATGCAAAAAGGCCCGGATACAGCGATTGAAGTTGTCAGTCGGGCTGCATTGGTACTGTGAATTTGCGACATCCAGCGCTCCTTTCGCGACAACGCCGTAAAGAAGCTGAAAGGTTGGTTTCGCAAGTATCGCCAACATTGTCGGCGTGATATAAGTTTGCGCCGACACAAAAAGAAAGAGCCGCCCAGATAATAAAACAGGTGGGACGGCAGTACTCTTCTAAAACCAAAGGAGCAAATCACGATGCGCGTGATGAAGTGGAGCATGATCGCACTGGCCGTTGCAGCAGCAGCCAGTTCGCAGTTGGCTACGGCCGCCCCGTTTGTCAGTGACCAGGCTGAAGCCAAAGGTTTCGTTGAAGACGCGAAACTCACCGAGACGTTGAAGAACTACTACTTCAACCGCGACAACAAGAACGGTGGCCGCGACCAGAAAGACTGGACCCAGGGCTTCCTCGGCAACTTCACCTCCGGTTATACCCAAGGCACCGTGGGTGTAGGTATTGATGCATACGGTTATCTGGCCTTGAAACTGGATGGCGGTGACGGTACTTCCGGTACTGGCAACATGAGCCGTAGCGATACCGTGAAGGCCAACGGCTATGGCCGCGACGTCAATGACAGTCAGGGCAAGGCAGGCGCTTCCATCAAGTTCCGCGTCTCCAAGACCGAACTGAAATTCGGCGACATGCAGCCAAGCACTTCTCCGGTGTTCGCTGTCGGCGGTTCCCGCATCCTTCCGCAAACTGCCACTGGCTTCCAGTTGCAGAGCAGCGAAGTGAAAGACCTTGACCTCGAAGCCGGTCACTTCTACTCCGGCTCCAGCCAGGACAAGAACGCCCGCGATGGTGGCCTCTACGCTACCTACGCCGGTGTTGAAGCGAACAACATCGACTACTTCGGCGGCAAGTACTCGATCACTGACAACCTCAGTGCATCGCTGTACGGCGCAAAACTGGAAGACATCTGGAACCAGTACTACGCCAACGTGAACCTCACCACTCCGTTCGGTGGTGACACTTCGCTGAACACCGACTTCAACATCTACCGCACCACCGACACCGGCAGTGCCGAAGCGGGCGACATCAGCAACACCACGTTCTCCCTGGCAACCGCTTTGTCGTTCCTCAAAGCGCACACCTTTACCCTGGCCTTCCAGAAGGTCAACGGCGACACCCCGTTCGACTACATCGGCGTGGGCAAGAACAACCGTGGTGGCGACTCGATCTTCCTCGCCAACTCCATCCAGTACTCTGACTTCAACGGCGCAGGCGAGAAATCCGTCCAGGCCCGTTACGACCTGAAAATGGCCGAGTACGGCGTTCCTGGCCTGAGCTTCATGGTTCGTTACGTCAAAGGTTGGGATATCGACGGTACCAACACTCCAGCGGGCAGCGCTTATGCCGGTCTGTATGGTGATGATGGCAAACACCACGAAACCAACTTTGAAGCCAAGTACGTTGTTCAAAGCGGCCCGGCCAAAGATCTTTCCTTCCGCATTCGTCAAGCCTGGCACGTTGCCAACGCTGACGAAGGTGAAGGCGATGTCAAAGAGTTCCGCCTGATCACCGAGTACCCGCTGAACATCTTGTAATCGTCAGTGGTTAGTTTCAAAGCATAAAAAAAGGCCCATCTTCCGATGGGCCTTTTTTATTTGCCTGGCACTGATTAAGAGTCTGGCTACGAGAGCAATTACTTAGCTAGCAACCTATCATTGTGTCGCCGATTCCTGAACAACGCGTATAACTCGCTGCGGAAATGGAATATCAATCCCGGCAGCCTTCAAACGATCACGCGCCTGTTCATTAAACATGAACATCACATCCCAATAGTCTGCAGTTTTAACCCATACGCGCAGGGACACCGTGATCGAACTGTCGCCCAGTGTCGAAATTACCGCTTGCGGTTCCGGGTCCTGCATGACGCGCGCATCCTTGGCCAGATCCAGCAGCACCTGACGGGCCTTTTGCAGATCCGCTTCGTAATCCACGCCCACGTCGAACACGACTTTGCGGGTTGGCTGGCGGTTGGTGTTGGTGATGATGCCGTTCGACAGATTGCCGTTGGGCACGATGATGGTCTTGTTGTCGCCGGTGCGCAGCACGGTATGGAAGATCTGGATGCTGTCGACAGTGCCCGCCACGCCTTGGGCTTCGATCCAGTCACCGATGCGGAACGGGCGGAACAGCAGAATCAGCACGCCGCCAGCGAAGTTTGCCAGGCTGCCCTGCAGGGCCAGGCCGATCGCCAGACCGGCAGCACCAATAGCCGCGACGAACGAGGTGGTTTCGACGCCAATCATCGACGCGACGCTGACAATCAGCAGCACCTTGAGAATGATGTTGGCCAAGCTGCTGATAAAGCCTTGCAGCGCCAGGTCGGCATTGCGCAGGGCCAGCAGACCGCCGAGTTTTTGCGTGACCTTGTTGATCAGCCACCAGCCGATGGCCAGGGTAATCACTGCCAGCAGCACGCGACTGCCGTATTCCATGATCATCGGGATCCACGCCTGGGACGCCTTGACCAGGTGGTCCACTTCAGCATTCAAATCCATGTTCTATCTCCTGATTTCCGGCTTCCCGGGGTGTATTAAAAACAACTGTGGGAGCGAGCCTGCTCGCGAATGCGGTGTGTCAGTCAACTCATCGCTGAATGAAACACCGCATTCGCGAGCAGGCTCGCTCCCACACAGCATTCAGACCAGGCTTAGTCGCGGAAGTTGTTGAACTGCAGCGGCATGCCGAATTCCTTGGCACGCAGGGCCGCGATGGCTTCCTGGAGGTCGTCGCGCTTCTTGCCGGTGACACGCACCTGCTCGCCCTGAATGGCAGCCTGGACCTTGAGCTTGGCCTCCTTGATGTGGCCGACGATCTTCTTCGCCAACTCTTTATCGATGCCTTCCTTGAGAATGGCGTCCTGCTTCATCAGTTTGCCGGAAGCGTAAGCCTCCTTGACCTCGAGGCACTGCACGTCGATCTTGCGCTTGGTCAGCGCCAGCTTGAGGATTTCGATCATCGCTTCGAGCTGGAAAGCGGCTTCGGCGGTGAGGCTGACGGTCAGGTCTTTTTCCTTGAACTCGAAGCTGCCTTTGCCTTTCAGGTCATAACGACGATCGAGTTCCTTCACGGCGTTCTCGACCGCGTTGGTAAGTTCGTGTTTGTCCAGTTCGGATACCACGTCGAACGACGGCATGTAATCTCTCCAATAAAAAGGCGCGCTCGATGTGGATGGAGCGCGCTTGGCTTGCGGTTAAAATCGGGCTCATTATAACGGGTCTTTTCCTACCGATACGGCGAGCCGCACATGCCTGCAAGCAATCGAGCAAAAAACTGATGTCGACCATCTGGCATGTCTTGGGCGCCGGCAGTCTCGGCACACTCTGGGCGACACGGCTGGCCCGCGCCGGCTTGCCCGTGCGACTGATCCTGCGCGACCCGTCACGCTTGCGCAGCTATGCAGCTGGTGGCGGATTAACCCTGGTAGAAAACGGACAAGCTCATACCTATGCAGTTCCCGGCGAAACCCCGGACAGCCCCGAGCCGATTCGCCGTCTGCTGGTCGCGTGCAAGGCCTATGACGCCGAAGAGGCCGTCGCCCGCCTCGCTTCACGCCTCGCTCCGGATGCCGAATTGATCCTCCTGCAAAACGGTCTGGGCAGTCAGGACGCCGTTGCCGCGCGGGTGCCGCAAGCGCGCTGCATCAGCGCATCCAGCACCGAGGGCGCGTTCCGCGATGGCGATTGGCGGGTGGTGTTCGCCGGCCACGGTTTCAACTGGCTGGGCGATATCGGCAATCCGCTGGCACCGGTCTGGCTCGACGATCTGCAAGCGGCAAATATTCCCCATGAATGGAGCGCCGACATCCTTACTCGGCTGTGGCGCAAACTGGCGCTGAACTGCGCGATCAACCCGCTGACCGTGCTCCACGACTGCCGTAACGGCGGCCTGACAGCGCATCACTGCGAGGTCGCTACGCTCTGCGCCGAACTGACTGAACTGCTCGAACGCTGTGGTCAGCCGACAGCGGCAGACAATCTGCAAGCGGAGGTCGAACGGGTGATCCACGCCACCGCCGCCAATTACTCTTCTATGTATCAGGACGTCGCCAACCAGCGCCGCACCGAAATCAGCTATCTATTGGGCCACGCGTGCAAAGTCGCTGAGCGCCATCAGTTGAACCTGCCGCACCTGCACCAGTTGCAGCAACGTCTGGCGGCTCATCTGCGCAACCGTGGATTGCCCAGCGACTGAGCAGCCGCTAGGCTGACGGCTTGTTCCCCTGCTGCGATAAACCCGATGCCATTGCGCCAGCGCCTCGAAAACCTGCCGGTTGGCCAGAAACTGCTGGCCGCCCTGCTGGTGTTGTTGACCACGGTTCTGCTGGTCGCCAACCTGACCTTTATCAGCGCCGCCTACTACATTTCCCAGGAAAGCATGGCGCCACAGGCCCTGCAGACCATCGGCCGGCTGATCGCCAATCCGAGTCTGGTCAGCGACGCGCTGGAATCGCCGCGCAGCGCCGAGCGCCTGCTCAAGGAACTCGACAGTTATTCACCGTTGCGTGCCGCTGCCCTGTACGACGGCAAGGGCGAACGTCTGGCGCAGGTGCAGCGCGGTGAAAAGCTCAGCCTGCCCGAGCGCTATCGGCATGTCGAAGCCTGGCAACTCACCGAATTTCGCAGCAATCAACTGATCACCCTGCCCCGCCCCGGTGCCGCGCCGGGGCATCTGTTGCTGGTCGCCAGCAGCGAACTGCCGATGGCGTTCTACACCGGAACCCTGACCGCCAGCCTCGGCATCCTGATCTTCAGCGTCTTGTTGTGGCTGGTGATTGCCCGGCAGATCAAACGTCTGATCACCCGCCCCATTCATCAGCTCGAGGAGCTGTCCCGCCAGGTCACCCGCGAAGAGAACTACGCCCTGCGCGCTGCACGGGGCAATCACGACGAAATCGGCAGTCTGGCCGAGGCGTTCAACACCATGCTCTCGCGCATCGAAGCCCGCGAGCAGCAGCTCAAACGCGCCCGTGATGACTCGCAAGCCGCCTACGATCAGGCGCAGGGGCTGGCCGAGGAAACCCGCCACACCAATCGCAAACTGGAGCTGGAAGTCCAGGTGCGCAGCAAGATCGAGAAGAAACTCACCGGCTTCCAGAATTACCTCAACAGCATTATCGACTCGATGCCTTCAGCGCTGATCGCCCTCGACGAGCAGCTTTACGTCACCCAGTGGAACCAGGAGGCCAGCGCGCTCTCCGGCACGCGCCTGGACGAGGCACTGAACCAGCCGATCTTCCTCGCCTTCGAACCGCTCAAGCCGTTTCTGCCGCAGCTCAAGGCTACCGTCGAGCAGCACACCGTGGCCAAAGTCGATCGGGTGACCTGGTTCAAGGACGATGAACCGAAACATTACGCGCTGACGTTTTATCCGCTGATGGGCGGTGCCGGGCGTGGCGTGGTGATCCGTATCGACGACATCACCCAGCGCCTGTCGCTGGAAGAAATGATGGTGCAGTCGGAGAAGATGCTCTCGGTCGGTGGCCTTGCGGCTGGCATGGCCCATGAAATCAACAACCCGCTCGGCGCGATCCTGCACAACGTGCAGAACATCCGTCGGCGGCTGTCGGCGGATCTGCCGAAGAACATCGAGACCGCCGAACAACTGGGCATCGAACTGGATGCCGTCAACCGTTACCTGCAGGGCCGCGAAGTCCCGCAATTGCTCGATGGCATTCAACAGGCGGGCGCCCGCGCGGCGAAGATCGTCACGCACATGCTCAGCTTCAGCCGTCGCAGCACCCGGCAGATGGCGCCGTGCGATCTGCCGGCGCTGATCGATCAGGCGGTGGAAATCGCCGGCAACGACTTCGATCTGGCGATTGGTTTCGACTTCAAGGGTCAAGCGATCATCCGCCAGTTCGATCCGGCACTGGGGCCGGTGCCGGGCACCGCCAACGAGCTGGAACAGGTGCTGCTCAATCTGCTGAAAAACGCCGCCCAGGCGATTCATCAGCGCGAAGACGACAGCGAACCGGGACGGATCATTTTGCGCACCAGACTCAATCCGCCGTGGGCCGAGATTCAGGTCGAGGACAACGGCATCGGCATGAGCGAGAACGTGCGCAAGCGTACCTTCGAGCCGTTCTTCACCACCAAGGAAATCGGCCAGGGCACTGGCCTGGGCTTGTCGGTGTCGTACTTCATCATCACCAACAACCACAAAGGCCAGATGGAAGTGCAGTCGGCGCCCGGCCAGGGCACTTGCTTCACCCTGCGTCTGCCGCTGGTACAACCGGCGCCGTTGACCGCCGAAACCAATTCACTACCGAGGTAACCCATGGGCTTTCGCTTGTCGAAGATCTACACCCGCACCGGCGACAAAGGCGAGACCGGCCTCGGTGACGGCCGTCGCGTCCCCAAGGATCACCCGCGCATCGAGGCGATTGGCGAGGTCGATACGCTGAACAGTCAGGTCGGCGTGTTGCTGGCGGGTCTGCTCGCCGAGCGTGAAGTGCATCCGGGGCTCAACGAGATCATTGAGGTGTTGGCGCCGTGTCAGCACCGCTTGTTTGATCTTGGCGGCGAACTGGCGATGCCGGCGTATCAGGCGCTGAACGAGGCTGAAATCCAGCGGCTGGAAGCGGCGATCGATGTCTGGAATGAAGAGCTGGGGCCGCTGGAAAACTTCATCCTGCCCGGCGGCTCGATGTTGATTGCGCAAGCGCATGTCTGCCGCAGTCTGGCGCGTAGTGCCGAGCGCCGGTGTCAGCATTTGAACGCGATCGAACCGTTGGCCGGGGTTGGCCTGGCGTATATCAATCGGCTGTCGGATTTGCTGTTTGTCGCGGCGCGATTGATTGCGCGGCGGCAGGGAGTGGCGGAGATTTTGTGGCAGCCGGCGGCAAAACCTGAAGGAAAGTAGCGCCTGTCAGGGCGCCTTCGCGAGCAGGCTCGCTCCCACATTTGGCTGCATTCTGACTGGAGAAATGCAATCCACTGTGGGAGCGAGCCTGCTCGCGAAGAGGCCGGTAGCCCTTACACTGGATCAGGCCAGAACGCCCGAATCCCCGCAACACCCTGCGCCCCAACATCCCAAGCCTTCTCACGTTCCGCCGGCCCTACCCCACCGAGCAGGAACACCGGTTTGCTGAAACCGTCAATCAACGCCGCAGCCTGCTCCCAACCCAACGGCTGTGCATCCGGGTGCGTCAGCGTCGGCTGCACCGGCGACAGGGTGACGAAGTCGACGCCCATCTGCTCCGCCAGCGCCAATTCCTCAGCGTTATGGCACGACGCCGCGAGCCAGCGCTCCGCCGGCAACGGACGCCCTGCCGCCGCGTATTTCCGCAGCTGGGCGGCGGTGATGTGCCAGCCCGCCGACGGGAAATCGCCGAGCCACTCGAACGGCCCCTTGATCATCAACTGCGCCTTGCCCGCGCACAGGCCAACCGCGTCCACCGCCAGATCGCGGTATTTCGGGTCGTAGCCATTCGGTGCGCGCAGCTGGATCAATTTGATGCCGCCGGCAATCGCCTTCTGGATGCCACGCAACAACGCCGGGCCTTCGAGATCTTCCGGGGTGATCAGGTATTCGGCAGGCAAACGCGCCGCCGCGACGATTGGCTGGTTAGCCGCCGGGAATTCATAGTTGACCAGCTCTCTGGCGCTGACCCAGGCCAGTGGCTGGCCTTCAGCGCCGTGGGGTTCGCCGCTGAACGCCGAGACTTCCCAGACATCCAGCAACACCTGTTTGTCCGGGTAGTCGTGGCGAACCTTGATCAACGGACGGGCAGCATCAACGACGATGCCCAGCTCTTCGTGCAGCTCGCGAGCCAGTGCCGATTCGACTGATTCGTCAGCCTCGACCTTGCCACCGGGAAATTCCCACAAGCCGCCCTGATGCTGAGTGTCGGCGCGGCGGGCGATAAGGATTTTGCCGGCGCCGTCACGAATGACGGCAGCGGCGACGTGGACGCGTTTCACGGGTTCAATTCCTCCAGTCCAGCCTTTTGCCACGCCTTGAAGGCGGGCCATTGGTAGACGGTTTCAACATAAGCTTCGTCGGTCGCAGGCAGCTTCACCTGATAGGTGCGCAGGCGCACGGCGATCGGCGCGAAAAAGGCATCGGCGAGGCTGACCCGCCCGAACAGGTACGGCCCCTCTTCCGTTGCCGCCGCACGGCATTCGGCCCAGAGCGCGAGCATGCGTTCGATATCGACCTTCACTTCTGGCGGCACCGGGTTCAGCGGCGCGTCCTGGCTGAGGTTGAACGGCATGTGGTTGCGCATGGCGAAGAAACCGCTGTGCATTTGTGCGCAGGCCGAGCGGGCCTGAGCGCGGGCGAAGGTATCGCTCGGCCAGAGCTGCTCGGACGGAAACTGCTCCGCGAGGTATTCAGCGATGGCGAGCGAATCGGCGATGGTGCCGCGGGTGGTCTGCAGCAGCGGCACCTTGCCGGTCGGCGAATGCTTGAGCAGGCGTTCGCGGGTGTCGGGCTTACCGAGTTTGATCAGCTCTTCGCTGTAGGGTGCGCCGGTCAGCTCCAGCGCCAGTGCCGCACGCAGGGACCAGGAGGAAAGCAGTTTGTCGCCGATGATCAGGTGCAGGGACATGGTGTGGCGCCTTTTCGTCAGAGGAATGCTTCTGAATGGGTTGTGTCCGGACCGCCGTTTTCGAGAGCAGGCTCGCTCCCACAATGGACCGAGCTGCAGCGAAAATTCACTGTGGGAGCGAGCCTGCTCGCGAATCGAGCGACTCGGTCCCTGATCAGGTCAAGTACGGTATTCAGCGTTGATCTTCACGTATTCATGCGACAGGTCGGTGGTCCAGATGGTTTCGCTGCAATCGCCGCGACCCAGTTCGATGCGGATGGTGATTTCTTCCTGCTGCATCACCGCCGAGCCCTGAGCTTCAGTGTAGGTGGCCGCACGGGCGCCACGGCTGGCGATGCACACGTCGCCGAGGAATACGTCGATCTTGCTCACGTCCAGGTCCAGCACACCGGCACGGCCCACGGCGGCGAGGATGCGCCCCCAGTTCGGGTCGGAGGCGAACAGCGCGGTCTTGATCAGCGGCGAGTGCGCCACGGTATAGCCGACGTCCAGGCATTCCTGGTGGTTGCCGCCGCCATTCACTTCGACAGTGACAAACTTGGTCGCACCTTCGCCGTCACGCACGATGGCTTGGGCTACATCCATGCACACTTCGAACACCGCTTGTTTGAGCTTGGCGAACAGCTCGCCTTCTGCGCGGGTGATTTCCGGCAGCGCGGCTTTGCCAGTGGCGATCAGCATGCAGCAGTCGTTGGTCGAGGTGTCGCCGTCGATGGTGATGCGATTGAACGACTTGTTGGCACCGTCGAGCATCAGGTTGTGCAGCACGTCGCGGGAGACTTTGGCGTCCGTGGCGATGTAACCCAGCATGGTTGCCATGTTCGGACGAATCATGCCGGCGCCTTTGCTGATGCCGGTGACGGTGATGATCACGCCGTCATGCTCGAACTGGCGGCTGGCGCCCTTCGGCAAAGTATCGGTGGTCATGATGCCGGTGGCAGCAGCTTCCCAGTTGTTTTCCGACAGGTCGTCCAACGCGGCTTGCAGTGCGCCTTCGATTTTCTCGACCGGCAGCGGCTCGCCGATCACACCTGTGGAGTACGGCAGGATCTGGCTGGCGTCGACGCCGGTCAGCTCAGCCAGTCTGGCAGTGGTGCGCTCGGCGGCGGCCAGGCCTGGTTCGCCGGTGCCGGCGTTGGCGTTGCCGGTGTTGGTCAGCAAGTAACGCACAGCGTTGTTCACGCGTTTTTTCGCCAGGATCACCGGCGCGGCGCAGAACGCGTTCAGGGTGAACACGCCAGCCACGGTCGAACCTTCAGCGCAGCGCATCACCACCACATCCTTGCGCCCCGGGCGCTTGATGCCGGCCGAGGCGATACCGAGTTCAAAACCGGCAACCGGGTGCAACGTTGGCAAAGGACCAAGACCAACAGCCATGAATGCGCTCCTTACTCAATGATGTCAGCACCGCCACGGGAAAGGACGGTGGGATAAATGGCAAAACGCCGCGACGGCAGGAGCCGGTCGCGGCGCGGGGTGTTCAGCGATTGAAACGGGTTTTACTGGATCTGCCCGTGGCAATGCTTGTATTTCTTGCCCGAACCGCAGAAACACAGTTCGTTGCGGCCCAGCTTCTGCTCGTTGCGAACCGGGGCAGCGGCGGTGGCCAGCGCCACATCGACCTCTTCACCCAACGCTTCCGGCTGATCCAGCCCAGGGGCTTCGGCGTGTTCGAACTGCATGCGCGCCGCCAGTGCTTCGGCTTCCTGACGCAGGCGCTGCTCTTCGGCTTCCGGATCTTCGCGGCGGACCTGAACGTGCGAGAGCACGCGGATCGAGTCGCGCTTGATCGAATCGAGCAGCTCGGAGAACAGGGTGAACGACTCGCGCTTGTATTCCTGCTTCGGGTTCTTCTGCGCATAACCACGCAAGTGAATGCCGTGACGCAGGTGATCCATGGTCGACAGGTGGTCTTTCCACAGGTCGTCGAGTACGCGCAGGACGATCTGCTTCTCGAACGAGCGCAGCGCCTCGGCACCGGCCTGGTCTTCTTTCTCGTTGTACGCCGCCATCAGCTCGGTCATGAGCTTCTCGCGCAGGGTTTCTTCGTACAGGTGATCGTCTTCGTCGAGCCATTGCTGAATCGGCAGCTTCACGCCGAAATCGCTTTCGATGGACGCTTCCAGACCGGCCACGTCCCACTGCTCTGGCAGCGATTGCGGCGGAATGTGCGCGCTGACGGTGGCGTTTAGCACGTCCTGACGGAAGTCGGCGATGGTTTCACCGATGTTGTCAGCGGCCAGCAACGTGTTACGCATGTGATAGATCACTTTACGCTGTTCGTTGTTGACGTCGTCGAACTCGAGCAATTGCTTGCGGATGTCGAAGTTGCGGCCTTCAACCTTGCGCTGCGCCTTCTCGATCGCGTTGGTCACCATGCGGTGCTCGATCGCTTCGCCCGGCTGCATGCCCAGGGCTTTCATGAAGTTCTTCACCCGGTCAGAGGCGAAGATGCGCATCAGGCTGTCTTCCAGCGAGAGGTAGAAGCGGCTCGAACCGGCATCGCCCTGACGGCCGGCACGGCCACGCAGCTGGTTGTCGATACGGCGCGATTCGTGACGCTCGGAAGCGATTACCTGCAAGCCGCCGGATTCCAGCACTTGCTGGTGACGCTTCTGCCAGTCGGCCTTGATCTGGGCGATCTGCTCAGGGGTCGGGTTTTCCAGCGAAGCGACTTCCACTTCCCAGTTGCCGCCCAACAGGATGTCGGTACCACGACCGGCCATGTTGGTGGCGATGGTCAGCGCACCCGGACGACCGGCCTGAGCGATGATTTCGGCTTCTTTCTCGTGGAACTTGGCGTTGAGAACCTTGTGTTCGATGCCTTCTTTGACGAGCAATGCGGACATGTGCTCGGAAGTCTCGATGGTCGCGGTACCCACCAGCACCGGACGACCGGCGGCCATGCTTTCTTTGATGTCCGCCACGATTGCCGCGTATTTCTCTTCGGCGGTGAGGAACACCAGGTCGTTGTAGTCTTTACGCGCCAACGGTTTGTTCGGCGGGATGACCATGACTTCCAGACCATAGATCTGGTGGAATTCGAACGCTTCGGTGTCGGCGGTACCGGTCATGCCGGACAGCTTGGTGTACAGACGGAAGTAGTTCTGGAAAGTCGTCGAGGCCAGGGTCTGGCTCTCGGCCTGAATGTTCAGGCCTTCCTTCGCTTCGATCGCCTGGTGCAGGCCTTCGGACAGACGACGACCCGGCATGGTCCGGCCGGTGTGCTCGTCGACCAGTACGACCTGGCCGTCCTGCACGATGTATTCGATATTGCGGTTGAACAGTTTGTGCGCACGCAGACCGGCATAGACGTGGGTCAGCAGACCGAGATTGTGCGCCGAGTACAGGCTCTCGCCTTCGGCCAGCAGGCCGACGCGGGTGAGCATGTCTTCGATGAACTGGTGACCGGCTTCGTTGAGCTCGACCTGACGGGTCTTTTCGTCAACGGTGTAGTGTCCGGCCTTGGTGACCTGGCCTTCGACTTCCTCGACATGCAGTTCCAGCTGCGGGATCAGTTTGTTGATCTCCATGTACAGCTTGGAGCTGTCCTCGGCCTGACCGGAAATGATCAGCGGGGTACGCGCTTCGTCGATGAGGATGGAGTCGACTTCGTCGATCACGGCAAAGTTGAGTTCGCGCTGGAATTTTTCATCCATGCTGAACGCCATGTTGTCGCGCAGGTAGTCGAAACCGAATTCGTTGTTGGTGCCGTAGGTGATGTCGGCGGCGTAGGCGGCACGCTTCTCTTCCGGCGGCTGGAACGGCGTCACGACGCCGACGGTCAGGCCGAGGAATTCATACAGCGGGCGCATCCAGTTGGCGTCACGGCGGGCCAGGTAGTCGTTCACGGTCACAACGTGCACGCCCTTGCCGGACAATGCGTTGAGGTAAACACCCAAAGTGGCCACGAGGGTCTTGCCCTCACCGGTGCGCATTTCGGCGATCTTGCCTTCGTGCAAGGTCATGCCGCCGACGAGTTGCACGTCGAAGTGGCGCATGCCCATCACGCGTTTGCCGGCCTCGCGGGCTACGGCAAAGGCTTCCGGCAACAGCTTGTCGAGGGTTTCCCCTTTGGCGATACGGGCCTTGAACTCGGCGGTCTTGGCACGCAATTGATCGTCCGAAAGGGCCACCATTTGCTCTTCGAAGGCATTGACGAGCTGCACCGTCTTGAGCATGCGTTTGACTTCACGCTCGTTCTTGCTTCCAAAAAGTTTCTTTAACAAAGGCGCAAACATATCGGCAGGATCTTCCACACTAAAGGGATGGAGGGCGGCCCCGTGAGTCGCCCGTGCAGCCCTCATGGCCGCATGCGAACGAGCATTCTACCCGGAAACGGTGGTGAGGAAAGTGGCGATGTTCCACGATGCTGGCACTGCGCTTTGACGGGGCTCACTTAAAATAGGGGCGTTTTGCTCAACTTCAACCCGTCGGGGAAAGAAGTCAGGCGTTGATTTAATGAGCAAAGCAGGGACAAAAGCAATGGGCCAGTGGTTCCACAGCTTTCTGCTAACATGGCGCCTCTGTTACTTCAGGTGTTCGATCATGGCGTTTCGCCCTCTTACGGCCAGAGCACCCGCCGTCCTGTTACGCGAAGCCAGGCCGCTCAAAGCCATCCTCGGCCATGCCCAGCGCCTCGAGCATTTGCAGCGCCTGCTCGAAAGCCAGCTGCAACCGGCCGCCCGCGAGCATTGCCGTGTGGCCAAGTGGCGCGAAGGCGAACTGTCGCTGGTGGTCACTGACGGTCACTGGGCCACGCGCCTGCGCTACCAGCAAAAACGCCTGCAACGGCAGCTGCAATTATTCGAAGAGTTCGCCAGCCTGACGCGGATCAAATTCAGTGTGCGCCCGCCGATCGTCCAGCATCGGGCGACTGGGCACACGATCGATTTGTCGAGCAGCGCGGCGGAGACGATTCAGTCGACGGCCGACGGGATCAGCGATCCGGGATTGCGCGCGGCGCTGGAGCGGTTGGCGGCGCATGCCAAAAGCAAGACCTGACTGTGCACACGATTCCCATGTGGGAGCGAGCCTGCTCGCGAAGAGGCCATGTCAGCCGACATTGATGTTGAATGACACACCGCTTTCGCGAGCAGGCTCGCTCTCACAGGTTTGATCTCCGGCAATTCCTGGATCAGCGGCGCTTGCTGCCGCCGAGCAGCGACCCCATCAACCCGCGCACCAACTGCTTGCCGAGATTATTGGCCGCCTGGCGCATCGCCGATTTCAGCGCCTGCCCTGCCGCCGTGCCGAGGAATTCCCCCGCGCGATCAGCGAGGCTTGGCTCTTCGGCCTGTTTACCTGCCGGCGTTTCGGCCTCAGGCGCCAGCCCTTTGCGGCCCATCAGGATTTCATAGGCCGACTCACGATCGATCGGCTTGTCATAGCGGCCCCTGAACGGCGAGCCGGCGATCAGCATGGTGCGTTCGGTTTCGGTCAACGGCCCGATCCGCGATTGCGGCGGCGCCACCAGCACGCGCTGGACCATTTCCGGCGTGCCCTTCTCGGTCAACGTCCCGACCAGCGCCTCGCCAATCCCCAGTTCGGTCAGCACCGACAGGCTGTCGAACGCCGGATTCGGCCGAAAACCGTCCGCCACGGCGCGCAGGGATTTCTGCTCTTTCGCGGTAAATGCGCGCAGACCATGCTGAATGCGCAAGCCCAACTGCGCCAGCACATCGTCCGGCAGATCCGCCGGCGATTGGGTGACAAAGTAAACCCCCACACCTTTGGATCGGATCAAACGCACCACTTGCTCCAGACGCTCCTGCAAAGCCTTGGGCGTGTCGCCGAAGAGCAAATGCGCCTCGTCGAAAAACAGCGCCAGCAGCGGCTTTTCGGCGTCGCCGCGTTCGGGCAGTTGCTCGAACAACTCGGCCAGCAGCCACAGCAGGAACGTTGCGTAAACCTTCGGCGCCTCGTGCACCAGCCGGCTGGCGTCGAGCAGATGGATGCGGCCACGGCCATCCGCCCCCGGTTGCAGAATGTCCTCGAGTTGCAGCGCCGGCTCGCCGAACAGCGCTTCGGCGCCCTGCTGTTCCAGCGTCGCCAAGCGGCGTAACAGTGCCTGGCTGGAACCGGTGGTCATCAGCGCCGCGTCTTCGCCGAGCAACTGCGGGTTGTCCTTGAGGTGATTGAGCAGCGCTTTCAGATCCTTGAGATCCAGCAGCAACAGCCCTTCGCGATCCGCCACTTTGAAGGCCGCGTAAAGCGCCGACTGCTGACTGTCGGTCAGCTCGAGCAGGCTGCCGATCAGCAACGGGCCCATTTCGCTCAGGGTTGTGCGCAGCGGATGACCGGATTCGCCGTGAATGTCCCACAGCGTGACGGGATAAGCCTGGGGCGTGTGACCGAGCCACGGCATGCCGGCAATGCGCTCGGCCACTTTGCCCTGCGGGTTGCCAGCGGCGCCGAGGCCGCACAGATCGCCCTTGATGTCGGCGGCGAACACCGCCACGCCAGCATCGCTGAACGCTTCGGCCAGACGCTGCAACGTCACGGTTTTACCGGTGCCGGTGGCGCCGGCGATCAGTCCGTGGCGGTTGGCCAGGCGCATGGCCTGAGCAATGGGTTGCGCGGCCGGATCAGCGCCGATAACGAGTTGCAAGGAGTCAGGCATTTTCTCACCCAATGGTTAATCTTTGATGACACATGGCCGATACATAAATTGGACAGACCCGTCAGAAATTCGGGTCGGACATTTCCCTAAGGAGAGCCGGAAATTTCAGTTTTTCAACCTTGCCCATAGTGCGCGCCCCTATCAAAGCACGCCCAGGACATTAAGACCTTAGCGGAACCCCAAGCCATGAACAAAAACCTGCGCTTCAGCCATAAGATTTTGCTTGCCGCCGCCCTCATCGTCATTGCCGCTTTCGCCTCGTTCACGTTGTACAACGATTGGCTGCAGCGCAATGCGATCCGCGATGATCTCAATAACTACCTCAATGAAATGGGCGAGGTCACTGCCGGCAATATCCAGACCTGGCTCAGCGGGCGCATCTTGCTGATCGAGAACGCCGCGCAGAACATCGCCATCAACCCGGAACCTGCCACGGTCGCCAGCCTGCTGGAGCAGAAAAGCCTGACCTCGACGTTCATGGCCACCTACCTGGGTGATGCCACCGGGCATTTCACCATCCGCCCGGACGTGAAGATGCCGGACGGTTTCGATCCGCGCGTACGCCCTTGGTATAAAGGTGCCGAAAGCAGCAGCGCGTCGACCCTGACCGAACCCTACATCGATGCCGCCACCGGCCAGTTGATCATCTCCATCGCCACCGCGTCGAAAAAGGCCGGGCAGAGCGTCGGCGTGGTCGGCGGCGATCTCAGCCTGCAATCGCTGGTCGATACCCTCGCCGCGCGGGATTTCGACGGGATGGGCTATGTGTTCCTGGTCAGCGCCGACGGCAAGATCCTCGTCCACCCGGACAAGGCTCTGGTGATGAAATCGCTCAAGGAAGCCTACCCGCAGGACACGCCGCGCATCAGCAGCGACTTCAGTGAAGTGACGGTGGATGGCAAAACCCGCATTGTCACTTTCGCTCCGATCAAAGGCCTGCCATCGGTGAACTGGTACATCGGTCTGTCGATCGACAAGGATCAGGCCTACGCGATGCTCAGCGAATTCCGCACCTCGGCGGTGATCGCGACCATTATTGCCGTGGCGATCATCATTGCCCTGCTCGGCATGCTTATCCGTCTGCTGATCCAGCCGCTGCACGTGATGACCCGCGCCATGGAAGACATCGCCGACGGTGAAGGAGACCTGACCAAACGTCTGAACATCGTCAATAACGATGAATTCGGCATCCTCGGCACCGCGTTCAACCGTTTCGTCGAGCGTATTCACGGCTCGATCCGCGAAGTGTCCTCGGCCACCGGCCAGGTCAATGAGGTCGCCATGCGCGTCGTTGCTGCGTCGAACTCGTCGATGTACAACTCCGACCAGCAAGCCTCGCGCACCAGCAGCGTCGCTGCCGCGATCAATCAGCTCGGCGCCGCCGCGCAGGAAATTGCCCGCAATGCCGCGCAAGCTTCGAATCAGGCCAGTGACGCCCGGGGTCTGGCCGAGGATGGCCAGCAAGTGGTCGAGCGCAGCATCAAGGCAATGAATCAATTGTCGAGCATGCTCAGCGCGTCGAGCACCAACATCGAGTCGCTGAACAGCAAGACCGTCAACATCGGTCAGATTCTCGAAGTGATCACCAGCATTTCCCAGCAGACCAACCTGCTCGCGCTCAACGCTGCCATCGAGGCGGCACGTGCGGGTGAGGCAGGTCGCGGCTTTGCGGTGGTGGCCGACGAAGTGCGCAACCTCGCGCACCGCACTCAGGAATCGGCGCAACAGGTGCAGACCATGATCGAGGAGCTGCAGGTCGGCGCCCGGGAATCGGTGAGCACCATGAGCGACAGTCAGCGCCACAGCCAGGACAGCGTGGAGATCGCCAATCTCGCCGGCGAACGCCTGAACAGCGTGACCTTGCGCATTGGTGAGATCGACGGGATGAACCAGTCGGTGGCGACCGCGACTGAAGAGCAGACTGCGGTGGTCGAGTCGATCAACGTCGACATTACCGAGATCAATACACTGAACCAGGAAGGCGTGGAAAACCTGCAGGCGACCTTGCGCGCGTGCTCGGATCTGGAGCAGCAGGCTTCGCGTCTCAAGCAACTGGTGGGCAGCTTCCGCATTTAAGATCAAAAGCCTAACCCCCTCACCCCAGCCCTCCCGAAACGTCGGACCGCCCCCAAGGGGGCGAGGGGGAAAGGGAGCAGACCTTCAAGCTTTTCAATGCCTGTGTTCGACTGGATATCGCAGGACATCGCAACAATCCCAAACACCCCCGATCAATTCCCTCTCCCTTCGGGAGAGGGCTAGGGTGAGGGGCTTCTGAATTCGTTACGACTCGCTCTCGCAGCTCACCACAACAGGCCCAACCACCTCGGTCAATCCCCTCTCCCTCCGGGAGAGGTTAGGGTGAGGGGCGCGCAATCTCGACCGAACATCTATTCTGGATAACGGTCAACCAAGGGAGAACAACACAGCGGAGGGTTGCTCACCGTGCATATCGCCGACATCACCATGTTCTACGCCCCGGCCAGCGGAGGCGTGCGTACTTACCTGGATGCCAAACACCGTCGCCTCGGCGACCGCAACGCCATTCGCCACAGCTTGCTGATCCCCGGCGCGCGACTGGGTGAACATGACGGCATTTATACGGTTCCAGCGCCCGCCCTGCCCTTCGGCAAAGGCTATCGCTTCCCGCTGCGCCTGGCGCCGTGGCGCAATGTCCTGCAGGATTTGCAGCCGGACCTGATCGAAGTCGGCGATCCCTACCTCACCGCGTGGGCGGCGCTGGATGCCCGGCGGCAGCTGGATGTGCCGGTGATCGGCTTTTATCACTCGGATCTGCCGCTGCTGGCGGGCAATCGCATGGGCCATTGGGTCACGCCGAATGTCGAGGCCTACGTCACCCGTCTCTATGGCAATTTCGACCGCGTGCTTGCGCCGAGCCAGGTCATGGCCGACAAGCTCACCGGGCTCGGCGTGCGCAATGTTCATGTGCAACCGCTCGGCGTCGATCTGCACACCTTCCATCCCGACGCCCGCGACCCCGGCCTGCGTGCCGAACTGGGCATTGCCGAAGACACCCGCCTGCTGATCTTCGCCGGGCGCGGTTCCAAAGAGAAAAACCTGCCGGTGCTGCTCAAGTGCATGCAACGCCTCGGCCCGCGCTATCACCTGCTGCTGGTCGGCTCGTCGATGCCCGCTGCGGTGCCGGACAACGTCAGCGTCATCGACGAGTTCTGCCCGGCGCCAAAAGTCGCGCGGCTGATGGCCAGCGCCGATGCGCTGCTGCATGCCGGTGATCAGGAAACCTTCGGGTTGGTCATCCTTGAAGCCATGGCTTGCGGCATTCCCGTGGTGGCCGTGGCCGCCGGAGCGTTTGAAGAAATCGTCAACGATTCCTGCGGCCTGCTCTGCGCGCCGAACAATCCGCAAGCCATGGCCAATGCTGTGCGCGAACTGTTCAGTCGTGGCTGTGATCGACTCGGCCGCCAGGCACGCCAACATGTCGAGCGGCACTACGCTTGGGATACCGTGGTCGACAGCCTGCTCAGTCACTACCACGCGGTGCTTGGCCATACGCTGCCACGGGTGGCCAATGGCTGAGCAAATGAAAACGGTTTGTCTGGTGTTGCATGATGTGGCGCCCTCGACCTGGGCGGATTACCAGCCCTTTGTCGAGGCCGTCGATGCGTTGGGCAATGTACCGATGACGTGGCTGGTGGTCCCGGATTTCCATCGCCACGATGCCCTCGATGCCAACCCGGCCTTTCGGCAAGTGCTCGATGCCAGGGTTGCCCGAGGCGATGAACTGGCGCTGCACGGTTACTACCACGACGATCAGGAACCCATGCCGAACACCCCGCGCGACTGGTTCATGCGTCGGGTCTACACCCATGAAGGCGAGTTCTATCGGCTGTCCCGCGAAGCAGCGCTCACCCGCCTGCACGCAGGTCTGGAAATTTTTCAGCGCTACGACTGGCCAGTGCACGGTTTCGTCGCCCCGGCCTGGCTGATGAGCGACGGCACCCGTCAGGCCTTGCGCGAATTGCCGCTCAGTTACACCAGCGATCCACAGCATCTTTATCGCTTGCCCGACTTCAGCGCTATCGATGCACCCGGACTGGTGTGGAGTGCGCGTAGCGCGTGGCGGCGCGGCTTGTCGAAAATCGTCAGCGACCAGCGTGAACAGCGCTGGCGCGACGCACCGGTGATTCGCCTCGGCCTGCATCCGGTCGACATGCGCCATCGTTTCTCTCGAGATTATTGGTTACGCACACTGGAACGCCTGCTGGCAGACGGACGCGTGCCGCTGACCAAGATAGACTGGCTCGCCCGACAGCACGGTCAACTGGAACGCGCAGCATGAAGCGCAGCCTGTTGTTGCTGATCGGCCTGCTCGCCGCGGTGCTGATACCGGTGCTGCTTGGCGGCGGCGAAACCTGGGCACGCCTGCGCAGTTTTCCGCTGAACTGGCTGTTGATCATGTTCGGCATGATCCTGCTGTGCTGGGGGATCAACACCCTCCGCCTGCGGTTGTTGCTCGGCGATCAGCGTGAAAAGGTCGCGCCGTTGAAAAGTCTCGGTGTGGTGATGGCGGCCGAGTTCGCCTACTGCGCTACGCCCGGGGGCAGCGGCGGGCCGCTGACCATCATGGCCTTGCTGGCCCGGTGCGGCGTGCGTCCGGCGCGGGGCAGCGCGGTGTTTGCCATGGACCAGCTCAGCGATCTGCTTTTCTTCCTCTGCGCGCTGAGCGGAATTCTGATTTACGCGCTGTTCCAGCACCTGAGCGATCGCCTCGAGTGGCTGCTGACGGTCAGCGCCGTGTCGCTGTTCGGCGGCTTGTGCAGTTGCGTATTGATTGCGCGCTATCACCGGGCGTTGATTCGCCTGAGCGGCCGGCTGTTGGCGGGGATGAACGTTACGGCGCGCACTCGCCGCCGCTGGGCGCGCAAGTTGCTGCACTTTCTCGCGGCGTTTACCGATACCTTGAAACTTCCTTGGCAGACGCTGGTTCAAGTGTTTGCCCTGACCTGCGTGCACTGGCTGCTGCGCTACAGCGTCTTGTATCTGGCCTTGCGCGGCCTCGGTGCCGACTTGCAGTGGGCATGGAGTTTTCTGGTGCAGATGCTCTCGCTGGGCGCCGGCCAGTTCAGTCTGTTACCCGGCGGCGCAGGGGCAGCGGAATTGACCTCGGCCGCGCTGCTCGCGCCGATGGTGGGCAAATCCACCGCAGCGGCGGCGATCCTGATCTGGCGCGTAGTGACGTATTACTTCTATCTGCTGGTCGGCGGGCCGGTGTTCGTGTTGATGCTGGGCAAGCCGTTGCTGAAGAAGCTGATGAACGTCAGGCAGGCTTCTTAGGTTCGTCGTGCTCTTGCTGCAGCTGCTCCCACAACTCGGCGGCGCCGGGGAATTCGGTGCCGTCCTCGGGGCTCATGTCGTCGGGGTCGTAGCGACTGAGGCAACCTTCACCAAGGGTGGCAGGTGCTTTGGAGGTGGCTTTGTCCAGTGGATCGCTCATGGCTTTTTCTCGGGCTCAAATGACAAGGGCCTGAGCGATTCAACGCCCAGGCCCTTGGTTTTTCAAGCAGGTCGTGTGCTATCAGAACACGACCGTCTTGTTGCCGTGCACCAGCACACGGTCTTCGAGGTGATAACGCAGGCCGCGGGCCAGCACCATCTTCTCGACGTCACGGCCGAACCGCACCATGTCTTCAATGCTGTCGCTGTGGCTGACACGCACCACGTCCTGCTCGATGATCGGGCCGGCGTCCAGCTCTTCGGTCACGTAGTGGCAGGTCGCGCCGATCAGCTTGACCCCGCGCAGGGACGCCTGGTGGTATGGCTTGGCGCCGACAAACGAAGGCAGGAAGCTGTGGTGAATGTTGATCACCTTGTGCGCATATTCGCGGCACATGTCCGGCGGCAGGATCTGCATGTAGCGCGCGAGCACCACCACTTCGGCGTCGTGCTGTTTGACCAGGCGCGACACTTCGTCGAACGCTGGCTGCTTGTCCTGCGGATTGACCGGTACGTGGTAGTAAGGAATGCCGTGCCACTCGACCATGCTGCGCAGGTCGTCGTGGTTGGAAATCACGCAGGAAATTTCGCAGTCCAGCTCATCGCTGTGCCAGCGGTGCAGCAGGTCGGCAAGGCAGTGGGATTCGCGGCTGGCCATCAGCACCACGCGTTTTTTCTGCTCGGTGTCGGTGATGCGCCAGTCCATCGAGAACTCTTCGGCGATCGGCGCGAACTTCTCGCGCAATTCTTCGATACCGAACGGCAGCGAATCGGCACGAATTTCGTGACGCATGAAGAACCAGCCCACTTGATTGTCAGAGTGGTGGCTCGCTTCGGTGATCCAGCCGTTATGAGAGGCCAGAAAATTACTGACTTTGGCAACGATGCCAACGCGGTCCGGGCAAGATATCACCAGCCGAAAAGTGCGCATGAGGGGGAAACTCCAGAACTTCACAAAGGCCGCCATTCTAGCGACTGTGCAGGAAAACTGCAGTACGCATGCGTGGCGGGCGAAACGAAGCCCGGCGAAACGGCTTTCTGACGCAGGTCTTCGTCAAGACCGTGACGCTTTAGCGAGGCGTTTGTCAGACAACTGTAAATATCTGTGCTGACTGCATCACATTATTTAACGGAACATTCAATTGACGGCTAATTCCTGTAACTCATTTAAATAAAAAGCCCATCTAAATGTTTACTTGATGAAACAGCCTGACTATTATTGCGGCACTGTCCCCTGTCATTCAGCATTCTACAAAAGGTAGTACTCATGTCCTTGATCAACGAATATCGCGCCACCGAAGAAGCCATCAAAGAGCTGCAAGCCCGTCTGAAAAACCTGTCCGAAGACGACAAACTGCAAGCCGAACTGGAATTCGAAGGCAAATTGCGCACGCTGATGGGTGAATACTCCAAATCGCTGCGTGACATCATCGCGCTGCTGGACCCGGAAGCCAAATCCAAGGCTCCACGTGGCGGCGCAGTGAAAACTACCGGCACCAAGCGTGCACGCAAAGTTAAACAATACAAAAACCCGCACAACGGTGAAGTCATCGAAACCAAAGGTGGCAACCACAAGACTCTGAAAGAGTGGAAAGCCAAGTGGGGCGGCGACGTGGTTGAAGGCTGGGCTACCCTGCTGGGCTAAGCCGCGACACCTTCGCCGAGCGATCCGCGAACAAAAAAACGCCAGCTTGCGCTGGCGTTTTTTTATGCCGGTAAATTATTACCGGGCATGTTCGATTTCACAGATTCAAACGTTTGCGTAATGCCTGGACATAGTTCTGCCAGTCATTGAGCACCTCTCGCTGCATTGGCGTCGCACTAAGCGACCATTGCTCGGCACTCTCGATAAATGACTGCACGGTATTCGGTGCGCCTGCCTCGGGTTGCGTCAGACGCTGCTGACAAAATAATCTCCAGCGTTCCTGCTCGGCAACATCCAGGGTCTGCGGAAAGTTGCGTGCTCGATATCGAAAAAGTAATTCGGGCAAACGTTCATCATCGAAAGGCCACGGCTCTTGCGCTAGTTGCGCAGGGTCCGCCATTCGAACTTGCTCACATAGGCGGCGGTCACGATCGCCGATAAATCCGTCGTACAACTGCTGCTCGGGATCTTCGCTGGGGGTGAAATCTTCGCTGGCATAAATCGCCGCGATTTTATCTTTCCAGACTTGTTGTGCGTCAGTTAGTCGCAGTGCCCGCTCCTGATAAAGCGCCATATCCAGCCCAAGGCGTTGCTGATCTTCTGCACGCAATACCGCCAGCGGCGCTACAACCGGACAACGATTGATGTGAATCAGCTTGAGCGGCACCGGCAACTCACCTTCGGCCAACTCATCGCGGCGGGTATAAAGACGCTGGCGCAGGGCGTGCGCGTCCAGGTCCAGCAGCCCCTGCGGATCGAGATGCAAGTCACAGACGATCAAGGCGTTACGGTTCTTCGGGTGCCAGGCCAGCGGCAGGACCACGCCGACATAACTGCGCACCGCCGAGAAACGTCCGGACACATGCACCATTGGCTGCAACAGGCGGATCTGATCCATGACTTTCTGTTTGCTGCGCAACTGGAACAGCCAGTCGTAGAGTCTGGGTTGTTTCTCGCGAATCAGCCGCGCCAGTGCGATGGTGGCGCGCACGTCCGACAGCGCCTCGTGGGCATGGCCGTGATCGATATTATTGGCCGCCGTGAGGCGTTCGAGCTTGAGGGTCACGCGGCCCTGGTCATCCGTCGGCCAGACCAGACCGTCAGGACGCAATGCGTAAGCGGCGCGCACCACGTCGATCAGATCCCAGCGACTGTTGCCGCCCTGCCATTCCCGGGCATAGGGGTCGAAGAAATTGCGATACAGGCTGTAGCGAGTCATCTCGTCGTCGAAACGCAAGGTGTTGTAGCCGGCGCCACAGGTACCCGGTGCGGCCAGTTGCGCATGCACACGGGTCATGAAATCGGCTTCGCTCAAACCCTTCTCGGCAAGCTGAGCGGGCGTGATTCCGGTGATTGCGCACGCCGCCGGATGCGGCAGGATGTCTTCGCTGGGCTGGCAATACAGATTCACCGGCTCGTCGATTTCGTTGAGCGCATGGTCGGTGCGAATCCCGGCCACCTGCAGCGGACGGTCGTTGCGCGGATTGATGCCAGTGGTTTCGTAGTCGTACCAGAAGATTGAAGTCACGGGCGAATCCTGAACAGAAGATCGGCGAAGTCTAGGCGCTCCAGGGTTACCACGGCCAGCCTCGGAGCCCTTGAACAGCAATTTCTCCAGATTCCTACAGCTGAATTGCATTTCCCTTGTGGGAGCGAGCCTGTTCGCGAAAGCTTTCTGTCAGTTGCACATGGGCTGACTGATCCACCGCATTCGCGAGCAGGCTCGCTCCCACACCCGAGAGGCTGCTAGCATCAGCCGCACTTGCATCCCGAACAGGCGAACATCAGGTAGCCCATGCTCGAACCCACAGCACCGCCAAGGAAAGCACCGTTGGATACGCGGCATCAGGTCGAAACGCCGGAAGGCATCGACCTGCCGTTACGCCCCGCCGGGCTGATGGTGCGCGCCGTGGCGTTTGCCATCGATCTGGGCATTCGCGGCTTGATTCTGGGCGTGCTGTTTATCGCACTGGCATTTCTCGGCAAGCTCGGCATGGGCCTCGGTTCACTGCTGCTGTTTGCCATCAGCTGGTGGTACATGGTGCTGTTCGAGGTGCTGCGCCAAGGCCGCTCGCCGGGCAAGCAATGGCTGGGTTTGCGCGTCGTCCATGACGACGGCACGCCGATCGGCTGGTCGGCCTCACTGCTGCGCAACCTGCTGCGTGTTGTCGACCTGCTGCCCTTCGGCTATTGCCTCGGTGCGATCAGTTGCCTGCAATACCCGACCTTCAAACGCCTCGGCGACATTGCCGCCGGCACACTGGTGGTCTACAGCGAACGCCCGCTCAGTCGCCCGCAATTGCCTGAGGCCGAACCTCGCCGCTGCCCCGTCGCTCTCACGCTCAGCGAGCAACGCGCGGTGCTCGGTTTCGCCGAGCGTCAGGCCGAGCTGTCGCCGGCGCGAGTCAATGAGCTGGCAGCATTGCTGGCGCAGCCGCTGCATATTTCCGCGCCCAAGGCCGTGTCCGAACTCAATGGCATCGCACGCGGACTGCTGGGGCCGACCCCATGAAGCAGAGCCTGTTCGAAACCCGCCACAAAGCCGAATGGGAGCGCTTCGCCCTGGCGCTGGAACGCCTCGAACACGGCAAGGACACCGCGCAGGTGAGCGCCTTTCCCAAAGCCTATCGACGTCTCTGCCAGCATCTGGCTCTGGCCCAGGAGCGTGGCTACAGCAGTTTTCTGATCGATTCATTGCAGCAGCAGGTGTTGCGCGGCCATCAACAGCTGTATCGGCATCGCAGTCGCCTCGGCGCGCAAATCATCAGTTTCATCCTCGCCGACTTTCCGCGACTGGTGCGCGAAGAGTGGCGCTTCGTTGTGGTTGCCAGCCTGCTGTTCTTTGGCAGTCTGATCGGTTTCGCAGTGCTGGTTTATCTGTTTCCGCAGCTGATCTACAACCTGATCCCCGCCGAACAGGTGCGCGAGATGCAAGGCATGTACGACCCCGTCGCCGGCCACCTCGGACGCTCGGCGGAACGCGCAGCGAGTGAAGACTGGGTGATGTTCGGCTATTACGTGATGCACAACATCGGCATCGCCTTCCAGACCTTCGCCAGCGGTTTGCTGATGGGCGTGGGCAGCGGTTTTTTCCTGCTCTACAACGGCATGATCATCGGTGCGGTGGCCGGACATCTCAGCGAAATCGGCTTCGGCCAGACCTTCTGGTCCTTCGTGATCGGCCACGGCTCATTCGAACTGACCGCCATTGCCCTCGCCGGTGCCGCGGGCCTGAAGCTGGGCTGGGCGCTAATCGCACCGGGACGCCTGACCCGCGGCGAGGCACTGCGCCTGGCCGCGCAAAAAAGCGTGCTGCTGGTGTGCGGGGTCATGCTGTTCTTGCTGATTGCAGCCTTCATCGAGGCTTACTGGTCGTCGAAGACCAGTGTCGCACCGCTGACCAAATACACCGTCGGCGCCGCGCTGTGGCTGGCCGTTGCGGTATATCTGCTGTTGGCCGGAAGGACCCACCATGCGCCTGAGTGACGCCAGTGTGGTGATCCGCCCGCGCACGACCTGGGAAGCCATGGACCTGGGCGTGTTGCTGAGCCAGCAGCATCGGCGGTTGTTGATGACCAGTTGGGCGCTCGTCACCCTGCCGCTGTTCGCCCTGCTCAGCGTGCTGCTGTGGGATTCGCCATCGCTGGCGGTGTTTGTGTTCTGGTGGCTGAAACCGGCGTATGAACGCCTGCCGCTGTACATCCTCTCCAAAGCGCTGTTCGGCGAGACGCCGACGCTCAAACAGGCCTTGCGTGAATGGCCGCGCCTGCTCAAGCCGCAACTGCTGGCCAGTCTGACCTGGCGCCGGCTGAGCCTGAGTCGCAGCTTTGTGCTGCCGGTGACGCAACTCGAGGGCCTCGATGGCGAGGCCAGACAACAACGCCTGCAGGTGCTGCTGCAACGCAACGGCGGCGCCGCACAATGGTTGACGATCATCGGCGTGCATCTGGAAACCGCACTGTGGATCGGCCTGATGCTGCTGTTCTACATGTTGCTGCCGCAGCAGATCGAAACCGATTGGGACTGGCAGTCGCTGCTGCTCGCGGCCGATCAGGACTGGCGTTGGCTGGAACACCTGACCAACGCGTTTTATGCGCTGATCCTGGTGGTCTGGGAACCCGTCTATGTTGCCTGCGGTTTCAGCCTGTACCTGAACCGCCGCACGCAACTGGAAGCCTGGGATATCGAGCTGGTCTTCCGGCGTTTGCGCCAGCGCCTGAACAACAGCGTGCTCGGCGTGTTGCTGGCCGCGTGTCTGCTACTGCCGAACCTGCAACCGGTGTGGGCGGCTGATACGCCGGACGCGCCACGACTGCTCAATCAACCGCTGACCAGTCAGGCCTCGCGCGACAGCATCCAGTCATTGCTGGAACAGCCGCCGTTCAAGAACAAGGAAAGCGTCACCCGTTACCGCTTTGGCGAGGATCCGGCGAGCCCGGCGAAAGACGCGCAACCGGGTGAGGCGCCGCAGTGGCTGAAGACCCTGCTCGGCTGGCTCGACGGGCAACGGCTGAACGCCGTGGCCAATGTCATTGAAGTGCTGTTGTGGGGTGCGTTGATCGCCGCGCTGGGCTGGCTGGTCTGGCGGTATCGCGAATTCTTCCGGACCTTTGTCAGTCGTCGCCCGAACCTGCCATCGCGCAGCAAACCACCGGCACCACCGCAAGTTTTCGGCCTCGATCTGAACCGTGAAACCTTGCCTGACGACATCGCCGCCAGCGCCGAACAATTGTGGCTCAGCGAACCTCGCGCCGCGCTGGGCCTGCTCTATCGCGGGCTGCTCAGCCATCTGCTGCACGATTTCGACCTGACGCTGAAAGCCGCCGACACCGAGAGCCAGATCCTCGAACGCATCGAGCAATTGCAACGCCCCGACCTGCTCGCCTACAGCCGCAACCTTACCGGCCACTGGCAGAACATGGCCTACGGGCACCGGGTTCCACCGGCACATTTGCAAGCGGAGCTGTGCAACGGCTGGCGTGCATTGTTTGCCAAAGGTGCTGCGCATTGAACCGGCGCATCGGCTGGTCGATCGGTGCGCTGGCGCTTTTGCTGCTCGGCGGCTTGAGCCTTTTTCTGTTTCTCAAAGCCCGGCCGTATCAGGAAGTTATCGATCATGGCCCCTCGCCCACCGCGCAAGCCAACCCGTATCTGGCCGCAGAAATGTTCCTGCGCGAACGTGGTCTGTCGGTCAGTCACGCCGAGACCCTGGCGGTGCTGCCGCAGATTGATCCGCACAACCACACCCTGCTTTTGTTCGGTGAACGCGCGCGGATGACGCCGCGTGAAGTCGATCAGGTGCTGAACTGGACGCGCGCCGGCGGGCGTCTGGTGTTTGTCGCCGAGTCGCTGTGGGATGCGCAAACCCGGCAAAGCGACGATCTGCTGCTCGACCGCGTGCAACTGCACCAATCGCTGAGCAAAGACTTGAAAGATCCTCCGGCAGAAGTGGAAAAGGATCGCTTCCCGAAACTGACCAAGCTGTATCTGGAAGACGAAGACGCGCCGGCCTACGCCGGTTTCGACACCGACTTCCACCTCGATGACCCGAACAACGTTGCACAGGCCTGGGCCAACAGCGCCAAAGCCACGCACATGATGCAACGGGTATACGGCCTCGGCACGGTCACCGTGGTCACCGATGCCGAGCTGTGGAAAACTCCGGCCATCGGCCAATACGACAACGCCTGGCTGCTCTGGTACCTGAGCGCCGACACCGACGTCACGCTGATTTACAACACCGCCCACGATGGTCTGTGGACGTTGCTCTGGCGCTACTTCCCGCAGGCTATCGTCGCCCTGCTCGCCTTGATCGGTCTGTGGTTGTGGCAGGCGAGCGTGCGCCACGGGCCGGTGCAAATGCCGACGCCAGCGGGTCGCCGTCAACTGCTGGAGCATCTGCGCGCCAGCGCCGATTTCCTGCTGCGCCACAACGGCCAGCAAGCGCTGTTGCAAGCGCTGCAGCAAGACATCCTGCGCCGTGCCCGTCGCCGCCATCCCGGTTTCGATCAATTGAATGTGGCCGAACAATGGCTGGCGTTATCGCGCCTGACCCGGCAACCCACCCGCGCCATCAGCCAGGCCCTGAGCCCACGACCGAAGCAGCGTTTGTCCAGCGCCGAATTCAGCCGTCAGGTCGCTCATCTGCAAACCTTGAGGAACGCGTTATGACTGAACAGATCGAGCCCGGCAGCGCGACTCACGCCGCCCAGCAACGCCAGCGTGCCAGCCAGTTGGCGCAGGCGGTACGCAATGAATTGAACAAGGCGCTGATCGGCCAGGAGGCAGTGGTCGACGACGTGCTGACCGCGCTGATTGCCGGCGGCCATGTGCTGCTCGAAGGCGTCCCCGGTCTGGGCAAGACCTTGCTGGTGCGGGCGCTGGCGCGTTGCTTCGGCGGCGAGTTTGCGCGCATTCAATTCACCCCCGACCTGATGCCCAGCGACGTCACCGGCCATGCCGTGTATGACTTGCAGACCGAGCAGTTCAAGCTGCGCAAAGGCCCGTTGTTCACCAACCTGCTGCTGGCCGATGAGATCAATCGCGCCCCGGCGAAAACCCAGGCGGCCTTGCTCGAAGCCATGCAGGAACGCCAGGTGACACTTGAAGGTCGCGCCCTGCCCATCGCGCAACCGTTCATGGTCCTGGCCACGCAGAACCCGATCGAACAGGAAGGCACCTATCCGCTGCCGGAAGCCGAACTCGACCGGTTCATGCTCAAGGTGCGCATGGATTACCCCGATGCCGATCAGGAACTGAACATGGTCCGTCAGGTGTGTCGTTCGACCCGCGCCGACATGCTCGACGTGCAACCACTGCGCACCGTGTTGCAGGCCAAGGATGTGCAAGCCCTGCAACGGATTGCCAGTGATTTGCCGCTGGACGATCAGGTTCTCGATTACGCCGTGCGCCTGGCGCGCAGTACGCGAACCTGGCCGGGGTTGACCCTTGGTGCCGGGCCGCGCGCCTCGATCGCCCTGGTGCGTTGCGCCCGCGCCCGGGCGCTGTTGCGCGGCGGCGAATTCGTGATTCCCGATGACATCAAAGGCTGCGCGCTGGCCGTGCTGCGCCATCGCGTGCGCATCGCGCCGGAACTGGATATCGAAGGTCTGCAGGTCGATCAGGTGCTCGCGCAATTGCTCGATCAAGTGCCGGCGCCGCGCCTGTGAAACCCTCGCGGCTGCTGCTGAGCTGGCTCGCCCTGCTGCTGGTCGTCAGCCTTGTGCTCGGCGTCTTTCAGGCACTCGGCAGGGAGCTCCCGTCGAGCCTGATTGCGATCAACTGGGGTTTGCTCCTGGCTCTGTTGGCGTTGGCAGTTATTGACGCACTGCGCCTCAAACGCCTGCCCTCGCCACGCATCAAGCGGCAGATGCCCGGCAGCCTGGCATTGGGGCGCTGGGCAGAGGTGCAACTGGACATTACACATGACTTCGCCGAGGCGCTGAACGTCAATCTTTTCGACCACGTTCCCGACGGCCTCGCGTTTGAACATCTGCCATGGACCGTCGAGCTTCAACCCGGCCATTCGAGCCAGATCCGCTACCGTCTGCGCCCGGCCACACGCGGGCATTTCCGCTTTGAACAGTGCGAAGTCAACCTGCCGAGCCCGTTCGGATTATGGTCGGGAAAACGCCTGATCGAGGTCGCCGATCAGACCCGCGTCTATCCCGATTTCGCCCGGCTCTACGGCGCAGAGTTACGCGCCGTCGACAACTGGCTCAGCCAGCTTGGCGTACGCCAGCGGCAACGTCGCGGTCAGGGTCAGGAGTTCCATCAGTTGCGCGAATTTCGTGAGGGCGACAGCATGCGCCAGATCGACTGGAAAGCCACCGCGCGCCAGCGCACGCCGATTGCCCGCGAGTATCAGGACGAGCGCGACCAGCAAATCATCTTTCTCCTCGATTGCGGCCGACGCATGCGCAGCCAGGACGATGAACTGTCGCACTTCGACCACGCGCTCAATGCCTGCCTCTTGCTCAGTTATGTGGCGTTGCGTCAGGGCGATGCGGTGGGATTGAGTACGTTTGCCGATGATCGACCGCGCCATGTCGTGCCAGTCAAAGGCAGCGGGCAACTGAACGTGCTGCTCAACGCGGTTTACGACCTCGACAGCACGCAGCGTCCGGCTGATTACCAGGCCGCCGTCAACCAACTGCTGACGCGCCAGAAGCGCCGGGCACTGGTGGTCATGGTGACCAACCTGCGCGATGAAGACGATGAGGAGCTGCTGAGCGCGATCAGGCGTCTGAGCGCACATCATCGGGTAATGGTCGCCAGTCTGCGCGAAGAAGCGCTGGATACGTTACGCCAGTCACCGGTGCAAACGCTGCCAGAGGCGTTGGCTTATTGCGGCACGGTGAACTACCTGAATGAGCGTGCAGAACGCCATGAGCGATTGAGTGCTCATGGCGTTGCCGTGATGGATGTTCGGCCCGCAGCGTTCGGCGCCGAGCTGGTGACGCAGTATCTGAGCTGGAAAAGTAGTGGGGCGCTTTGATCACTCCAGAATCGGCACATACACCGATCCACTTTCGGAGGTGCCGTCAGCATTTTCCACTTCAACCTCAAGGGAAACGATTTCCGACGGGGACATCACTTTCCAGCCAGTCTTGAATTCACCCTTGCTGTCTGTAATGGAATCAATGAAAGGCTTGCCGTTGACGCGGACCCGAATTTTTCTTTGAGGCACCGGTGCTGCCGACGTTTTGTCCACGACCAATGCAGTCATCGATACATAGGCGCCCACATAGGCAGGATTCGGCGTCGCAACAACAGACGCCACAACAGCTGGACGCTCAGTGACAATCAGTGGCAGCGATTTCATATCCCATCCAGCCACGCCCCCCTTCACCGCCGCCCACACATGCCCCTCCCCCGGAACACCCAGCGACAAGCGAAGCTTTGCGTGCCCTTGAGCGTTGGTACGGGTTGAAGGCAAGAATTCATCCGCGTAATTCCACATGACCTCAACGTCACTCTGCGGCTGACCATCGAGTGCTGACACGACGCTGGCTTGAAGCTCTACCGGTTCACCCGGATAGCCAGCGGACTGGATTAGGACCAGTTCGTTGATTTCAAGCGGCGCATTGAGCGTGAATCGATAATGGATGGAGCGTGCGCTCGCGCCTGCTCCCACGGTCGCAGTCAACTCGTTCAATCCAGGGCAGGCAGGGATAAAACCTATTTTCGCCCTTCCGTAAAAGTCCGAGACACTCATCAAGTCATTGATCCCGGCCCCGAGCCATTTTACCGTTATGCCTGGCATCGCTTTGCCGCTGATCGATGACTGCAATCTGACTTGCCACTCAAGTGTCTCTCCCCAATCCAGTACTCTGTCCGCAACGGTATGTTCGGCAAACTCTACGACCCGCGAACCTGAACCCTGCGACATCGCATTGGCCGGCGAAAGCCGTGCCAGCCGTTCGGCGGAAAGCCGCAAGGCAAAACTGCCGTCCGTGAAATCTCCCGCGCGCAACCCGAACCTTGCCATTCCATTCGTGACGACCTGCGCCATGCCCAGCTCTGGCTCATAGCTATTGCCCAGTACCGCGGGCGCCGTGCCGGTGTGCCCCATACGTACGGTCTGCCCGTTAAATTCTTCCGGGAAAAACGCCACGATACTGTGCCGACCGTTGCGACGCGGGAATCCGGTGGTGACACCCCAGACCTGACTGGTCTGACCATCGAAACTGACCTTGACTCGCGGCCAGAGATCTTCTGCCAATGTTTTGAAGGTGGCGTTTCTCTGCTCCGAGGTATTGTCGAAGAGACTGAGCAAAGTCGCCTGCACCGTATGCATGTCGGTGCTCACGGGAAGCACGGCGAAGCCGGAGTTACCACTGCTGTCCGTATTGACCACTACGGGGTCTGCGCCTGAGTACCATGTCACCGGCACATCGGCAACTGCCTCCCCGGTAAATCGTGATACCACATTAGCCCACGTCCAGGCCCGATCAAGATCCACTACCGGATCCACCGGTGATTCCAGTATGGAATTGAAACTCAAGGCGTTATGTCCCAGATCCATGGGTGTGACGGGGGCGAGGAATGCCAATTGAGGCAGGTTCACAGCGAGCGCAAAGTCACCCGCTTTTGTGCTGCTGCTGAAGTCGAGTTGCCAGAAAGCACCCTCTGCACCCAGCGGTTGAGATTGCGCCAGTGGCGGACGCACGCCCGCGTTCAATTCTTCGGCAGGCGTTCCCGACCACTCCAGCGCTGTTGACAGACCCACCAGCGGGCTCAGCTCATTGAGCCAGACGGTGAACTGATGATCCGCACCGAGGCAGGGATATAGCGTCTGCCCATCGAGTGCTGCCGTTACGCGGTCCAGCCTGACGCCAAGCTCCCGAGTCAGGTCTGCATTGACGAATCGCCCGCACAACTCGCGATCATCTGCAACAGCTTCAGCGCGCAGACGCAACTCAAAGGGTCTGCTCAGACTTTCGGCGGCGCTGGAGGACAGGTTCCATGTCAATCCATCAGCCCCCAGCGGGAAAAAAATGCCCGGGTCAGCCGGGTTCAGACCGATCAGCGGATCGCCCTCTCGCCAATCCAGACTGATGCGCTTGTTGTCGACCCATGGGCTGCCCTCAACAGGGGTGACCTTCAGCACATGTGTCTGTCCATGTCGGCACACCAGACCGATGGTTTGCAGATCCACTGCTTCGTCATCCAGAGTGATCTGCACATGCTCCTTCCAGACATTGGTCGCGATTGCCTTCACGACGAATTCCATCTCGCTCGGCTCGGCATCTTCATGAGCCTTGATGGTGGCAGTCACACGATGGTCTCCCGCAGCGCCAGGCTGATGGCTATGACTGGCCCAGCCACCGGTGCCTGTCAGGGTCTTCGTAACGCTTCCATCCGGCTCCGTCCAGAACACCAGTGCTCCCTCGACCGGGCCACCGGTTGCCGATGCCGTCTTGTGCAGTACCTGCACCCACATTCTTGCGCTGTCGTTTTCATCCACCACACAAATCCTGTCAGGCCCTCGCACCTCACCAGGTTCAACGACATTGCGCGCCAGCAACATGGGTTTGGCAGGCGAACTTTCCAAAAGATGCGCAGAGGTCAACCGCAGAGAAAACTGGCCATCGTCTCTGTCCTCGTTATCAAATCGATACTCAAGCAGTCCACCCGAACCTATACGAGCGGCTGTTTCAAGCGGTGGCGTGACAGTAACTCCCAGCTTCTCGGCAGGGTCGCCACTCCAGCGCAACGTCACGTCTGTGTCCCACAGTTCCTCGGGGAAGCGGATTTGCAAACGATAGGTCGTTCCGCGATTGGGATAGCCTTTCTGATCCCACGGCCGCTCGTCTCCCTCTCCAATGATCGTGCGGATCTCTTGCAACGGGTCGGTCGCCAGCACCTTGACTTCAAAAACCTGACTCACTGCGCCGCTGGCATAGTAGAGACTTTCGACCGACGCTTGGATCTGCACATCGCCGGCCGCGCTCGGTTGTTGTTCAAACCAGGCCCAGCCCTCACGATCGGTCGGCGTTGTGGTTTTTACGTCCGTGCCGTCTACCGTCCAGGTGACTGTTATGCTCTCCAGCGCCTTGTCGGTGTAATACGAACCGACGCAGACGCCAACCCTGATGGATTGGCCATACTCCATTACCACGTAATGCGCCGCCTCTTTCAGTTGAATGAACTTGAGGCGGTGGTCACCCAGTGAGACCGGAATATCCAGCACGGGGGAGTTGAACTCGTTCGCTAACTGCAGAGTGAAAAGATAGGGGGGGTCGCCGTCAAGTTCCGGGCAAACGAGACTCCAGTTATCATCCAGCGGTTTATCCCTGCACCAGTCCGGATCGGCGACAATTGCGCCCTGTGGGTTGTTTCTGATGTTCAAGGACGCCCGAGTACCCTGCCAGGCATCATCTTGCGCATGGATGCATTTGAAGCGGTGCGCAGTCGAACCCAGCGCGCCCAGACAAAGAGGCAAGACGCGCGCCAGTGGCAATTGTTCTGCGTCCAGTTGCAACGTCAACACATGCGCGGCCGGCAAATGCAACTGCAGGTTGATCCGGGTGATACGCAACGAGGAGAAGTAGTCGCCCTCTTTGTTGAGCGGACTGATGGCGTGGACTTTCAGAAGCTGTGTATCCAACAGCGGCAGTGTCACATCCACTTCGTACGTGTGTGGCCGGAACAGCCGAGGCAGACCATCGCGCTGGCGCTGGAGGTCGGCATTGCGGTCGCGAAGTGCGCCCACGCGCAGGGGAATTTTCTGCGTATCGGGCAGCCCGGCCACACTGAGCTCCAGCAGCCCCTCTTCATCGTGGTCCATTTCACAAAGAAAGCTGATGACATACCTGACGTCGTTGCTGGCACTTTTGAATAAGGTGATTTCCTGATACGCGGAAGACCCGTCGAGAGCGGACAGGATATTCAGGCGCTCACCACTTTCCAATTGCTCGGCCTTGGTCACGACATAAGCCGGGTTGACCGGCCCTCTTTTCCACTCTCGCAGGCTCTGAGAGAAGTCGCCGTTGAGGATCAGATTGCGCTCGGCTTGAATCCCGGGTTTACGCATGATGGCGGCTCCGTTCGGCATTGCGCTGCAAAGCATCCGCTTTGGCTTCTGTCACCAGGTTTTCCACTGCCAGTACGAAGGTCGGCTCACCGGGCCAAGCCGAATAGCGGATAGTGATAATGAGGTCGGTAATGGATGCAAGCACGGCAGATTGAGCCGGCTCGCCCCACCACGGAAAATGGATTTCCCAACAGGAAACGGCCCCCGAGCACTCAAAGGCGCGAAGCAGCCCCGTATCCTGGTCTTCCATGACGCGCCCATCATCGGCAACGCCTTGGGAAATGCCGATTTGCTGCCCCGAGCGCGTGTTGAACACCACATCGGCAGGTGCTGCCTTGCTCTCGGGGTTATGCAGATATTCCACCGCCTGTGGCACTGGCCGGACGACGGTACGACTGCCAGTCTGGGTCAGCGTGGCCCTGAGGTTTTCGTAGGGTCCGAGCAATGCCGGGCAGTCAAATTCAACCGAGCGGATCAACCGGCGGTATTCACCGGGATGGTCGCGATTGAAGTTCAACTCACTCACGCAAAAAGCGAGGCGTCCTCGAGTCTGCAGGTTTCCAAGCGCCGTCGCCCAGTCGGGGGCGTCAGGCTGCGGCTCGACGTTATCAGCGAAAAGCTGTCGCAAGGAAACGGTCTTGACCCGCTCGATACGTCGCTCGTAGCTTTGCAGGTGATCGCGCTGCTCGCGCATCAGAAAGCCCGCCAACTGCTGGCCAGCCAACAAACCGTGATGTTTATCGGACCATGCCTGGGCCAAAATCGACGGTGAATCGTAATCACCGGTTTGTGCAATGCGCGATGCCTGAGCACTGACGCACAGACTGTAAGTTGCGTCATAAGCCTGGTAGTACAACGCCTTGAGTTGTGCCAGCAGCCAATCGTAAAGCTGACTGTGGGTGGTGCGTTTTTGCAGAAAGTCGTACACGGCCATGGATTGAAGATTGGTTTGCAAGACCAATTGCAGACTGGCCCGGGCCGCATCCACAGCAATCACCTGCGCATTGATCTGCTCATCCAGCGCCTGCAGTTCGGCGAGTGCCAGGTTGCGTTGCAAACCCCACTCGCGGCGACGCAGACGATAGCCTTCAGTCACCGCTCTTTTTTCCGCGTCGGCCTGCTTGCCCAGTGAGGCAATCTGCAAGCCCTGTGCGATGGCATGCAAAACACCTTCTGGAAAGGCATTGCCGTTGGCCATACCAAAAACTTTGGGAATGACCGAAATCCCCCCCGCCGCAGACTGAACCGCGACCGAGCCCTGATTGAGTTCCTTGGCAGCGTGAAGGTCATCCATGACCTTGTATTCCTCTGCCGTGACGTTTTCGTCAAACCACGCGGCGTACTCATCGGCGCGTTGCTTGACGGCGGCGTGACTTTGGCGCAAGGCCGTCAGCGTCACGTCCATCTGAGCGAGGGATTTTTCCTGAATGGTTTTCGTCCATTCGGCTTGTTCCAGCAAATGCCTTTGTTGCAACTCAATCTGTTGCGCTGTGTCGCGCTGTTCCATGAAGCGCAGCAGTTCACTGCCGAGGTTTTGCAGCTCCTGTGCAGACCGCAGGGCAAATTCGCTGGTGACTCGCCAGCCGTAGCCGTTCAGGACTGGCCGCCCCCCCATTCGCCGTGGCCCGGCGTTGTTTCCTGCCGCCAGATCACGTAACAGTTGCGCAGGATCACCCGGCGGTTCATACAGCGGCAATTCGAGCGGTTTGCCATCAATGGTCAACCAATGGCGCAAGTTGTAGAGGCGCTGCCGAGGCAGTTGGATCAGCGCCAGCAAGCGATCATTGGTCGGCAGTTTGAACGGTGGTGTCGCCAGCAGCCCCATCGCGGGTGCGAAATCAGCCGCGGGCGGTACGTCGGCAAGGGAATACACATGCGTTCTCTCGAACGCTTCCAGCGTTGGACGCGCGCCGCTCTGGTCAATCAGCGCTCCGAGCGTCTGCGTCTGCCAATCGGTCACCGAGCGCGCCGTAGGCGGGTCGCCCATCAAATCCTGCGCCTGCTGATAACACTCCTTGGCCAGCACCAGACTGTCCCGCGTCTGCTGGCGGTAATACCAGTCCCCCTCCTCGACCAGATTCTTGACGAACTCCATGAAGGTCAGGATCTGAAAATGCTGTGGCGCCGCATAACTGATGGCGTACGGATCATCTTCTACCAGACACTCAGGGCCGGCATTGCCGGGACTCACCAACGGCCGGCAGCGCCAGTAGTCCGGCTTGTCGCTTGGCTGCGGGGGATTGGAAACCTGCGCGGTCGCTTGCGGATCGAACACCCTGCGCCACCAGGCTTCAGCCTCGCGATAACGATTTTCGTCGCGAAAGCGGATACCCACCAGATGAATCACATGGTAGTAGAACTCCCAGAAGTACAGGCCATTGGCACTATTGAAGGCACCGTTGGGCTCATTGACCGGCCCGGCTTCCGAGGTCGGCTCATCGAAGAACTGCGCCTCCCAGGCGTACACCGCATCTACAGAAAAATTGGCGAGCCCGACCAACCGCGGACCGAACAGCGAATTGAGGCGTACCCGTGCCAGGGTTCCAGGCTTGTTGAAGGCCAGAAACTGCGCCGCGTCATGCCGATTCTTTTCCAGTACCGCGGGATCGAAACCCACGATGCCGGTCATTGTCAGCACGAACTGTTTGCGGCCATAGGTTGCAGAGGCAGTAGTCGCGCCGAAAGTGAAGGTGATGGGGCTGATGAAGCCGCCTGAACCACGCGTGTAGGTAAGCCAGTCGGTGGCCCATCCACCGTCTGTCGAATACGTTCCACTGGTTTCCTTCGGATCCCCGCCCGAGGGTTCGCTGGTCAGCGTCAAATCGAAACCAACGGTTGCAACGCCCCCGGTGCCATTTGGCCTGCAAATGCCCCTGACGGCCAGGATGTCTCCCGTCGAGTGAGTCAGCACAAACGCATCCAGTTCGTAGAAGTCAGTCAGCGTCCCGGACGTCGGGATCGTCGTAACCATTTTTGGCCGCATCTGTTCAGTCAGCGAATGCTGGACAGTGAGCACACTGTCGAAACGTTGCGCGAGTTTTTCCAGCCAGCCGCCCTCATACCCAGGGAGTGGCCGAAACAACACATCGCGCATTACCGGGGTCTGCGCTTCATGACCTTTGAAAAACAAGACGCCGAGAAAGCCATTGGGATGACTTTCGGTAACACGGATCGTCGCAATCAAGCGGCTATCGGCTGGCGGAGGCGTGTCGAGATCTCCAATGCTTTGCAGATTTGTTGCCGGCGACCACTCTCCGTTCTGCGATCTGAAGGCAACGTTGATGCTCACCTTGTAGGGAACATAGCCATCCTTGCCTTTCTCCCCGAGTTTGTCTGAAAGCTCGGCCCAGACCAGACACGGCCTGCCGTTCCAGAACACCGGGCGCACATCCAGCACGGTTCCGGTCACCCCGACATCGATCATGTCCCACTCGTACCACGCCGCCGGATTGACGCTGGTACAGGTCGGCGTCAGTTCAATCTGCGCTTCGCGCCAAAAGTATCGGTAAGGCGCCACCCGTTCGCGGCCGACAATGAAATAGCGCCCATCCACGGCCGTGGTGCCATGCAGAAAAGCACTGATGACTTCCAGGTTGCAGATTTCTTCAAAAGACTTCAGATAGGCACGCAAAGCGATCAGTACCGAATCGGTGCTTAACCGTGTCTGGTTCAGATCGGTCATCAACGTCAGGAACAAACGAGTCATGCGAGACCGCGCGAACGGCGTCATGTAGTTTTCCGGGTAAATGAGGAGCAACATCAACGCCGACCAGTCCGAATAGTTTCTGTACAGCTCCCAGCGTTTCAGATCCTCTTCAGGGAACTCTGTCTTCGAATACCCCGGCTCAAGCTTGCGGTAGGCAGCATTGATGAATTTCTGCGCGCAGCTGATCGCCTCGGCACCCAGTGCACTGGGCACTTTTTGCGTGTCGAGCGAGTCCAGACGCAACAATTCATTCAGATGGTCAGCGTTCTTTATGATGCTGAACCGGCCATCGGTCTCGCCGAAGTGGCCCAGGCAATACTCCGTCAGTGCAGTGCGACGTTGTTCCAGCAAATCGTTGATGATGCTTTGGCTCATGATCTTCACCTTCTGGCGGGGCTGCGCAAACGTCATGCTTCATTCGGAAGGGGGGGAGGCGCGAATTCAATCGGTGCAAAGTCCACTGTGTTTTTGCTGCTCTCCGAGAACACGGTGCAAATGAATGTGCCTCCCGTCGGACTTGAGATAACCGCTCGGGCAACGCCTTGCTGAGTGGTCTGGCCCTGCTGAGGCCGAATCACCGCCTCAACCGCCAGTAAAGACGCGTCATCAACAGCTGTGGCGGACCAACGCACCCCGCGGTTTTTGCCCAGATTGCCGCAGCGATCCATGAGCACGGCCGATAACTCGACCGCTTGCCCCGCTGGCACAACGTTGGTGGGCACTCTGGACATGAAAGGCGCGGGGAAATCCAGGTGCAGCTCGTCGTCGGTCACCTGGATGAGCGGCCCCTCCTGCGGCGCGATCAAGGGCAACCAGAACAGCGGACGCTCAGCGCCCATGACCTTCCCTGGCGTGTAGGTTGCCGTGGCGATACCGGTTTGTGGCTGGGTGTTGCCGATAACCAGCGTGCCAAGACTGGCCTGTCCGCGAATGGACACACCGCTGAGCGCCGTGCCGTCCTGATCTGTCAGCGTGATGGTGAAAATGATCTTGCCCTCACTCCCGGCAATCACCTCGAAGTTATCCGGCACAATCTGCATGTTGATGAGCGGCGCCCGCAGCTCGGCGGATGGGCGAACCGCTGCCGCCGTTTCCCACAGACTCAACGAGGCATGCTCGGCAGCGTCTTTGTAAACCGACTTGTCGACGGTTTCAGGCAGCGTCCCCAGCAGAAAAATGGTCAGCGCATCCATCTGGGTATGGGTGGCCAGTTCGCGTACCCGAACCAACAGATCCAGTTGCTGGAGATTTTTCAAGAGCCTGTATTGCGGGTCGATTCGCCCGATGCATTCGTGCACTTCCTGCTCGCTCCAGTCGAAAAACCGTGCCAGCCAGACCTCCGATGCCTGCTGTGCAAGGCGCAGCGCGTCGGTGGACAAATCCTCCGGATCTCCCAATTCATGGATCTGCCTCAAGTACTCAAGCAACTCGGTATGAGGCTGCTTGCTGATCTCGAAGGCATGAGTCAGAACCGTCAGGTAGTACAGGGTTGCGACGCTGAAGACTTCAGGGTCGTTCTGCTGCCACCAATCGTTGAGTCCGTAATCGAGCAGGGCATCAAGGGTTTCGAGGCTTATGTCGAGTTCAGCCACGACGGCGCTGAGCCGACGTATGTCAGCCAGCAGAAAAAACAGCGGATCAAGAAGTTCCTCGCGCAGGGTGTGTGAGAGCTCCCAGTCCTCACCCATTTGCTCGACGATTCTGACCAACAGCTCATAAACGCTCGAATTCGCCCAGGTCAAAACCTTCAGCGCCCTCTCTGCATCCAGCCCGGTATAAACGGCCAGACATTCACGCGCGACTGACAGCTGAGCAGCACGCGCCTGCAGCAGAACCGTGAGCATGATTTCGACGATGGGCGCACGCACACTGATGTCATCTTCAATCAGCCCCTCCCTGACCGCCTTGTCGAGTTCCTCTCTGGCGAAAACAACGTATTGGTCTTCCGTACCCTCGCGGGATTTCACCAGCCCCAGCGGGTCAGTCAGCGAAGAAAGCAGATCTTTCCAGTTATGGCCCACCTGCAGCGGCGGCACACCGGCGGTCACAAATCCGGTATGCGTCAATAATGCCTCGCCCAGCAAATTGCGGACCTGCTCGAACAAGCGCAGTTCTGGCTCGGCCGCCACATTGGACACCTGAGGAACCGCCACCTGTTGCAGCATCCACAGCACCGGCAAATCGCGCGTTCGACACCAGTAGCGGCATGCAACCAGTGCCGAAATGAGGTTCAACACATCGGGGGCAGTGTCGCCGGCCGTGGGTTCTCCCGTGATCACCGGAATGCCCGCCAGTCCGTCAGCCCATGCCTCCCCGCCAAGCACCATGAGCATCAACAGCCCCTCGACCGGCGTCATGCCCAACAAGCGGGGCAATTTCACCAGTCGGTAAAACGCCGACAGAATCTCCGGGCTGCGCTCGAGCTTCCCGGTTCGGCCATGGGCACGGGCAATCGCCAGCGCCAGATACTGGTAGGTCTGCAGGTCGATTTCCAGCGCGCTGCAGATTCGGCTGATGGTGAGTTCGGGCACACCCTGCGCCGGTAGCAAGGGAAACTCACCGTTATCCAGGAGCAATGGATCGCGGTAGTGTCTCTGGACATTATTGAATATCTGATCAAATTGAGACGCTAGCTGCCCGCGGCCATAGATCGCGAATTTGTCGATAAACACCGCGAACTCCGCAGCCGTGCACTGGAAGCCTTCACGCAAGGTCTGGAACAACCCCAGCGCATGCACGGTATGGTCGGTAACCCAGATGGCGGGTTTTACAGGTTTTTCAGGGGAGTCCGGGATGCCAGCCCACTCGGCGTTGAAAGCGGCCACCAGCAGCGAGTCGACCTCTTCGGGAGGCAGCCTCAGCCATAAATCCAGGCGTCGCTTGCGGTTCATCCGGTCGTATCGCCTCGGGTTGAGGGGGGATTCGCTCAACCGGTGCTGAAATCTTTCGTAATTGACACTGACGGCGGGTGATTCGCCGCCGTTGATAAAAACCGAACCGGAACGCTCGCTTTCCTCCTTTTCGGCAGCCGCATAGATACTCACGTTATCCGATCGTGTTGGTGCGTAACGGCCAATGGACAGAAATGCTTCCACGCCATCGGCATCCAGTTTGGTGCGCTTGGCGAAAAAATTCACTTGATTGAGGTTCTGCCAGTCCACCCCGGTGGCGCCGTAATTCTTCAGATAGAATGCGTTTCTGGTGTCGGCGTCGTCGGGAACGGGCCTCTCGGTCAACAAGTCTCGCTGAAACGGCCCCAGCCGCGACGCATGCGCCAGCGCACGACCGGCGTCGTCATCCCAGGCATCCGGGAGAAGAAAGTTTGGATATTCGATATCTGTCCAGCGGGCGAAGTGCCCTACCGAAAGACCGTGATCAGCGACCAGCGCATTGATGGTTGCCCAATGCTTGTAGTACGGCAAACCATTCGGATAGCGCCGCAGGATCATGGCGTCTTCCAGCTCCGCTTCAGTTTTGCCGATAAACCTTTCCAGTACCTTGAGCGTGATCTCCACTGCTGAAACGGTCTGGTGCATCGCGTTGTGGTCGATGAGCAGCTCGCTGATATCGGCCCGACGCGTGTGGATCGGAATCATGCCGGTTACGGCATCGGAATCACCATAGTCCTCGATATTGTCCCCGACCCACTTCCACATCTCTACCAGATAAGCGACAACCCCCGTGGCATCTTCGAGCGCGCCAACCGGCGCGAACTGGTCAAATGCCGGGCGGAACAGGAGTTCGAAACTGGGCCCGGTATTGAACCCACCCGCCTCGAACGGTGCCGGTGTCGTCTCGCCGGCCAATGACTGCTCGATGAACTGCCGTCGCAGGTAAACCGCCAGGCCATTCAACCGACGCAGCAACTTTCTGGCGTCCTCGACATTGATGTCGAAGTCTTTCGCCAGGCCCTCGGCGCCCTTCTCCACCAAGGGAAAAATCGACTCACCACGCTCCAGCCAGGATCTCAGACCGGCGAACTTCTCCAGGCTCTGCTGCTCGCCAAAGACCTGCTCGAACAACTCCAGGGCGGGTTTTTTCGCCGTACTTTTACTGGCCATGCTGTCAGTCCTTGAACAGTTGATGTGCGCTGGCGGGAAACCTGGCCGGCATCGGTTGATACAGAGCATTCAGCGCTTCGGAACAGACATAGTCCACTGTCATAAATGACAGGTTTTACGACCATTCATCGGAAAAAACCCTCAAGCGTTGTCTGGCGAATCGACACGCACATCAAAACGCGCACTTTCTGCATCGTCTGACATTGGCGCCCCTGTGTCGGAGATTTGCCGGAAACGGCACCACTGGGCGCCACTGTGGAGCGGCTCCGTCGGCGAGACCGTCCAGCCAGCGTCAGTGACGGTAATGGGGCCGGCAAGCAGGACATCCGCGCTGTACCAGCTCAAGAGTGTCCCGATGCCCGGTTTGCCCAAGCCAGTGACGGCCACCAGGGGAGAAACCCAGAGGCCTGGCCCTGGGTAGATGAATTGCGGGAGAAAAAGCCTTACCTGACACTCCCATTCGCTGGGGACCGAATGATATTCACCCTTGGAGGCCATAACGCTCAATGTGACAGCCCCATCGGGTAGCTCCAGCGCTGCGGGGATTGACCAGCTTGCGTCGTCAAGCACCGGGGCCGTGCCCAATACGCATTCTCCGCGCTTGAGCGTGATCAGGTCTCCAGGAACGCCGAACCCGGACACCGTCACCGTAGCGCCGAGGAATTCTTCGGGAGTGGGTGATTCGGGCATCACCGCGACGGGTACGACCCGACACGGCACGTCAAGGCTGGGTTTTGAAGTTTTGCCCTCGAACGTCTGAGTTGCCCAAAGGATTTCGTCTCCGACCTCCAACACAACGCTGGCTTCCCACGTACCGTCCACACCGATCTGGACATCGCGCAACAACGGCTCATCGAGCCCGCGGCGCCAAACGGTAACCAACCCGTCTCGCCGACCTGTACCCGAAAGAACTGCCGTGCGCGTCAGATCGCCTCCAGGAAGCGGTCGCACGAACTCGGGCGGCATGACCACGACGTCGAATTGGCGCACCTCACTGTCGGGTGAGGCCCGGTCGTTGAGGGTTTGCTGCGCGGTGATGAACCATGTCTTGATGGCAAGTCCGGTGAGGTGCACCGACCAGGGGCCGTCCTGCCCGAGAACCACGGGATCGCCCAAGTGCTTTCCGTCCTGTAAATCCCACAGCCGCATCGAAGCGCCTGCCATGCCGAAGTCACCGGTCACCGTCAGATCACTGTCCGTTTCCTGTTCGGGCAGCGGCGTTCTGATCGCAGGCTTGAGCCGCTCCCTGTAGACCTTGAACGTCAGTGAGCCACGCTTCGATGTGAGTCCGACGACTGTCTGCATCGCTTCGATGGTGCAGGGCAGCCCATCCGTGAATGGAGTCGGGCGGCAAAAGGTCCAGGTTTCCCCGAGGACCGTCGCTGTAAATGAGTGGTTGCTGTCGCTGAAGCTGATATTCACCACCGCACCGGGCCAGCAAGTGCCGCTGAAAACCGGATTGAGCCCGTCCTCGGGAGGGACATCGATACCGGGTTCGCGAGGCAGGATGCTGATTTCATACTCCAACCAGCCTTCAGAACCGTCCAGCTCTTGTCGGATCGATATTTTCCGTTTGTTCGTCGGCCCCCAGGATTCCAGCGCCTGCGTAGACCACTGCCTGTTTCTGACGACAACGGGCGTCGCTATTTCGGCTCCGGCAAACAGGCTGACGGTAGCGCGGTCGACGCCCTCGCCGCTGAAGGTGGGTCTATACTCGCCGTCATCCGTTACCTCTCTGACAGGTTGTAATTCCTTGTTGAGCGTGAAGAGAAGTGGTAACGAGTCGATCCAGCCGCCGCTGTTGTCGGAAATTCGTTGTCGGGCACTCAATTGGTATTCGCCCGGCCTCCAGTCCAGCGCTGTTGTTTCCCAATTTCCCCCTACTACTTTTACCGACACAGGCTCCGTTCCGCCCGGGCCGTCGAGGATTTTGATATCGACCATCGCATCGCTGAGGCCTGTACCGGAAAACTTTATTCCGCCATCCGGAAGAAAGACTACAGAGGGCGCCGGCAATTGCAGGGGACGGATTTTTACAGCCCGGGCGACGCTACGTTTTGACTGCAAAATGCCGTTATCCTGGTAAACCGTCAGCGAATGAGCACCCGGTCCCAAGCTCAATGGGATAACCCACGCCGCTTCAGTCAACTTGCCACTTTGCCCTACCTGCACGTCTGTAAAATCGATGAACGCCTTCACAATCGCACCAGTTACGCCAGCAGTGCCGGAAAGCGTAAAGGCCATGTCCTGGATATCATCCGGCCGTGGTAATTCAATGACCGGTACGCGTAAACCAGAGATATAGGTTTGCGGTAAGGATTTTTCTGAAGCGTACGTTTGAGTCCCGATGGAAAAGCGCGCCAGAGCAACATATTCGTAATCTCTATCGTCAGGCTCGAAACCCGGCAGCCAGGTTGGGGAGTGCCATCTTCCATCCCCTGCGACGGTAGTGACTCCGAGAGCGAGCTTCTCGCCTGTGCCAGTCCCTGTTACTTCGATACGAGTATCAGGCAGACCGCTACCGTTGACTTGGCTGCCAGTACCTTCCTGCGGTTCGATGATCGGCGCGGGAAACTGTGTGGTAATCGAAACCCTTGTTTCAAAGATCGCGCTGAAGGCCGTTATGCCGACAGCGCCAGCAGGCATGTAATGCGGCAACGTAAGGCTCCAGACACCCAGACGCGCGTGAGTCGTGAACGTGAGCGGAGTGAAGTTCCCGGTGAGCGTAATACGCACACTTTCGTTCCCGATGAGACCTCTGCCGGAAATAGTTGTCTGGCTAACGTCTATAACGGCCCCATTGGGGGGCTGATCAATTATTAACGTAATACCTTCGGGCAATTGTTCAGTATCGTCAGTCATGATTTCCCCAGGGAGCACTGGTCCGTTCGGTGCAGAAAGCCACAACAGTCCCGGCGAGCACACCTGACAGATCTGACAGTCCCGACAAACGGTAATTATTCCCACACTGCAACATGCAGACGTCCTTCAGCCATTAACACGCGGCTACACCGGGTTGCGCCGTTGCCTACACATCACTCAGAATCCGCCGGCTTGTGCGCTTTGAAGCTGCCCCGTAACGTGATCCGTGCCGCTGCCAATCAGTGGTCGGGTTTAGTCGCCCGGGGGTTTGTCATCAAGGTGTATAAGCGTCATCAAGTCGGGTAATCCCTATTCCCGCACTCGATGGTGGCTGTACGCAGGGCGCTTCGGCGCGCCGGTTTTTGGTGATACCCCCGGTCGACTAACCTGCGTCCAGCCGCCACCCCATTCGTTTAGTCGCGAGGGGTGAAGGCCCCCAACCAAGGGTTATCACCATGATCAAACCAACACCCAATCCCCCCGAAACCGAAGACTCGACCTCCCCCTACGCGTCCCCCGATTCCAACAGACTTCACGAGGCCGCTGAAAAAGCCCTCGACCACTACCTGAAAAAACCCGCAACTGCGCCGTCGTGCAATTCCGTCGATCGCGGCATGCAGATGTTCATGGTTGCGCCTGATATCAACCCCGAAGCGATGGCCATTCAAACCTACGAGACCTTTTCTTCGGTCAGCATTTTGCTGCTCGATCTGGCGGACAGCCTCGAGGACAAGCCACGACATCTGGCGATGGCGATCTATCAGTTGAGCGAGATGGGGTTATTGCTGGCGGAGAAGGCGCTGGATCAGGAGCGGGCGATCACGACGGCGTGACGTCAAGATCAAAAGATCGCAGCCTTCGGCAGCGCGTGCATCTGGAACGCGTTCCCTTGTAGGAGCTGCCGAAGGCTGCGATCTTTTGCTGTTCAGGCCGAGGCTGGCAGCGGCTGAAAGCTGAAGTACTGCTGCAGCGCCAGCACCAATTGACCGAACTCCGCTGGCGCGCGGCGCAGGGTGAAACCGGCGTCGTAGTGCAGCGGCGTGGCGTCTTCATGGCACCACACGCAGCAGGCGCTGAAATCGATGACTTGCTGGCCGCCATCGCGGGTGGGGACTTTGAGGCGTAACTGGAAATCCATCCCGACCATCATCGGCAATTGACTGATCAGCATCAGCCCGTCTGCCGACACGTTGCCGAGAAAGCCAACGGGTTTGTCGGTCACGCTGTTGAACACTCTGAGGTAGTACGGCAACTGGTGCCGTTCGATCCGGCGGTCGGTAAACATGATCAGCAGTTCGCCCTGCATGGCTCCGTCAGGAGCCGCACCTGTGCTTCGGAACGAACCTGTTCGGCAGGCCCGCTCTCCCCGCTTCCGGTGTGACGGTCGCGATCATCGCCGTCACCTTTACAACTGCCAGTCGCAGGTGTTGCGCCGCCATGAAGACAAGGCTTCAGGCGGTTTCCTTGACTATAGCGGAGCTTGTACAGACGGCCAGATTTTGTACGGCAAGCATCATCAGAAGCGTGTCGGCCGCACCACCGCAGCGGCACTGCGCGTCGGGTAATGGCCCAGACTCTGCAGGGTTTCCAAACGCGCACGGGCGCGGTAGGCGTATTCGCTGTCGGGGTACGAAGCGATGATGAACTGGTAGGTCTGCACCGCGTCGATGTACAGCTTCTGCCGTTCCAGGCACTGACCGCGCATCATCGACACTTCCGGCCACACGTACGGGCGGGCACGGCTGGCGCGTTCGACCTTGGAGAGTTCGAGCATGACCTGCTCGCAATTGCCCCGCTCGTAGGCGCTGTAGGCGTTGTTCAAGTGATGGTTCATCGACCAACGGGTGCAGCCCGTCACGGCGAGGACGCTGAGGGCAAGGGCGGCAATGGGCAACAATCGCATGGGGGTTCTCCTGTCTTGTGCTCTGTATCGACCCCTGGTCGGAAATCTTCAGGCGCGCTGATCGCAAAGTTGCCGCGTTCAATAAAGAAAACGATAAGTAGTGCATTCGAACAATGACTACACCCTTCGAGCATAGTAGCCTCTGCCTGCGCTTGAACTCAGGAGTCTTTGCATGTCCGTCCGTCGTACCAAAATCGTCGCTACCCTTGGCCCGGCCAGTAACTCGCCGGAAGTTCTCGAACAGCTGATTCTGGCTGGTCTGGACGTTGCCCGTCTGAACTTCTCCCACGGCACCCCCGACGAGCACAAGGCTCGCGCGAAGCTGGTGCGTGACCTCGCTGCCAAGCACGGCCGCTTCGTCGCCCTGCTCGGCGACCTGCAAGGCCCGAAAATCCGTATCGCCAAATTCGCCAACAAGAAGATCGAGCTGAAGATCGGTGACAAATTCACCTTCTCCACCAGCCATCCGTTGACCGAAGGCAACCAGCAAGTGGTCGGCATCGACTACCCGGATCTGGTCAAGGACTGCGGCGTGGGCGACGAGCTGCTGCTCGACGACGGCCGCGTGGTGATGCGCGTTGAAACCGCCACCGCCACCGAACTGCATTGCGTCGTGACCATCGGCGGCCCGCTGTCCGATCACAAAGGCATCAACCGTCGCGGTGGCGGTCTGACCGCGCCGGCCCTGACCGAAAAAGACAAGGCCGACATCAAGCTCGCCGCGGAAATGGAAGTCGACTACCTCGCGGTGTCCTTCCCGCGTGATGCCGCGGACATGGAATACGCCCGTCAACTGCGCGACGAGGCCGGCGGCACTGCCTGGCTGGTGGCGAAGATCGAACGCGCCGAAGCCGTGGCCGACGACGAAACCCTCGACGGTCTGATCAAGGCGTCCGACGCAGTGATGGTTGCCCGTGGTGACTTGGGTGTGGAAATCGGCGACGCCGAGCTGGTGGGCATCCAGAAGAAAATCATTCTGCACGCACGTCGCCACAATAAAGCGGTGATCGTCGCGACGCAGATGATGGAGTCGATGATCCAGAACCCGATGCCGACCCGCGCCGAAGTGTCCGACGTGGCCAACGCCGTGCTCGACTACACCGACGCCGTAATGCTTTCGGCCGAATCCGCCGCTGGCCTGTACCCGCTGGAAGCCGTGCAGGCAATGGCGCGCATCTGCGTCGGCGCCGAGAAGCACCCGACCGGCAAGACCTCCAGCCACCGCATCGGCAAGGAATTCAGCCGCTGCGACGAAAGCATCGCGCTGGCGACCATGTACACCGCCAACCACTTCCCGGGCGTCAAAGCGATCATCGCCCTGACCGAAAGTGGCTTCACTCCGCTGATCATGTCGCGTATCCGCTCCTCGGTGCCGATCTACGCCTTCACCCCGCACCGCGAAGCCCAGGCTCGCGCAGCCATGTTCCGTGGCGTCTACACCATCCCGTTCGACCCGGCCTCGCTGGAACCGCACGAAGTCAGCCAGAAAGCCATCGACGAACTGACCAAGCGCGGCGTTGTGGAAAAAGGCGACTGGGTCATCCTGACCAAGGGCGACAGCTACCACACCACCGGCGGCACCAACGGCATGAAGATCCTGCACGTGGGCGACCCGCAGGTCTGAGTGACCGACAGCTGAAACGCAAAAGCCCCGCCATGTGAATGGCGGGGCTTTTTGTTGGCGGCGCACAAAGTCAACACGGCTGTCCACTGTCAGACCTGACAGTAGACCGGGTCGATTGTTGGGTAGCTAATCGGGTCGTAACCATCCACTCAAGGAGAGCGGCATGAACGATTCGATACGGTTGACCCAGGACGACGATGGGCGTGACAAAACCTTTGCAGACAGCGGTGTTTTTTTACTGGATCGCGTCTCTCTCGGACGCGAATCCATACTGTATGGCGTCCAGACGCAGTACTCCGCTAGCGCCGAGCGGATTTATTTCACGGGGCAGGCACGCACGGGCGTCACCGAAAGACCCTACGTGTTGGGCTGCCTGAAAGCCGATGGCACGCTTGATCCCGGCTTTGGCGATAACGGCATCGCCAGTGGCAATTTCATTCAACGAACGGAGTCAGCGGGCACCTCCATCACGCTGCTCGATGACGGGAAAATCCTGCTGACCGGATGGATCTACGACACGGCAACTCCGGCGTTGGCCAGATTCTCCGCTGACGGCAAACGCGACACCGGTTTCGGTACCGACGGCTACGTGATCCTCAGGCGGCCGGTTTCCAGCGTTGATCAGGACCTGGCTGGCACAGCAGAGAAGAATGCCAGCCAGGAATTTTCGACCAGCGTCACACCGCTGGCGGATGGAAAAATCCTCGTGGGCAATACCTATGTCGTCACTCACGTGGCAGACACCCGTGCGTATCTGTTCCTGCTCAACAGCGATGGTTCGTACGACACGGATTTCAACGGCACAGGTCATGTCCAGGTGATTTATCCCGGAGCGGATCCCGCTCAAGTGAAACTGCGCAGTGCATGTGTGGATCACGACGGCACGATTGTGGTGGCGGGAGGCCTGGTTTCTGATCCGAATCTGAGCGTGCCGTTGATGGCGCGCTACACGCGCGACGGCAAACTTGTACCCGGCTTTGGCACGGCGGGGTTCTTCGCCCCAGCACAAACCTTGTTCAAATCCGCCGAATTCGCAACGGTCATTGCCCAGCCGAACAAGCGGCTGCTGGGGATCGGCTCCACTGACGATGGGCGAGGCCTTTTGATCAGTCTCGAAGCGGATGGCAAATACAATATTCAGTTCAATGGCGCAACACCGTTGCTCACCCGGCTCGACGACAGCATTACCAAATGGGAAGCAGGCGCCATGCAACCCGATGGCAAAATTGTTTTATGCGGAGCCATCAAGCCTGCGGACGAGTCGTCGCCCGGCGTGGTGGTGCGCTTGCTGGACAACGGCGCGCTGGACACGACATTTCACCAGCGCGGCTGGACCAGCACTCGGGTCGACGGTCACACCCGTTTCTATGGGCTGGCGTTGCAGAAGGACGGGAAGATCGTCGTGGCCGGTTTTCGGCACGGCGACGGAGCCTTCCAAGGCCTGATCCTGCGTTACCACGCCAACGGCACAGGTAAGCAGCCATCGACTTCGAACAATGAAGGGCAACTCGATCCCGCTTTCGGCACTCACGGTCTAGTGCTTCTGAACGCTTCGGGAACTGAAGGGGCTACGATTGAGCCCAGGGGGCTGGGCGTCGATTCCACTGGCCGGATCTACGTCGTCGGCGCTGAGTACAGTGACAGGGTTTGCTACTGGTGCATGAGGATGAGTGCCAGTGGCGTCGTCGACAGGACATTCGGCAAGGGTGGACATGTTACCGGCGAGTTCGATCCAGATGAAGGCGGACGTGCCCACTCGGACATCCTTGAAGTCGTACCACTGCCTGACGGCAAAATATTGCTGATAGGCGACCACCACGACGGCAGCTTTGACGCGTGGGTCGGGCTCGTGCGCCTGTTACCCGATGGCCGTCCGGATCCGGACTTCGGCGACAAGGGGGAAGTGCTGATCCCCCTTGGCAGCCTGAGCGCCGACCGGAAACTGCGCGATGAGAACTCCCGCGCAACGCCGCTGGCTCAATCGGTCAGCCACGGCCCTGTGCTGCCTGATGGCAAGATTCTGGTACTGACGCAGATTTATGACGGTACTGAACAAACGCAGTCGGTCGTGATTCGTTTCATGCCCAATGGTGCACTCGACACCAGCTTCAACCAGACCGGAATGGTCCGCGTCGCACACCCTGACTATCCTCATACCGTATTGACCGATATGGTCGTCGACCATGAAGGAAAGTACGCTCTGAGCGGTTATTGCCTCGGAAAAAACCATCGGCCGGGCGACGCGCTTTTCACCAAGCTGGAGATCACTGGGGCCCTGGACACTTCCTTCGCCACAGCGGGCTATTTGGTGGTCAAGCCCAATAGCGACGAACTGCGCTTCTTCATTGGCAAACTCGTTGCCCAGGCCAACAGACGTCTGTTGGGCATTGGCTATGAACAACACTTGGACAAGGAGCGGGGATTGTTGATCAGTCGGGAATCTGATGGCAGCGCGAACATCCAGTTCAATCGGGGCGAACCGTTGCTGACCAGACTGGAGGGCCGCTCGACCAGTTGGTCATCGGCGGCCACCCAGCCGGACGGGAGTATTCTGGCGTTTGGATACCTGTTTGATCCAGGTCGCACCGTGATCGCGAAGTTCACTGACCGGGGCGAACTGGATAAAACGTTCGGGGCCGGAACAGGATGGCTGCAGTTCGATGTCATGAGGGGGTTCATGCCTGCATCGTTGCTCACCGACCACAGCGCGCTGTGCATTGCAACCGTAATGGACAATGGTCGACGAGTGTCCTGCGTAGCGCGCGGTCTGCTGACAACGAAGAGTCAAACCCTCGATAGCGCAGGCAAGCCTGACCTGGAGTTCGGTACCGACGGGACAGTAATGATCAATGTCCCCGACATGCCATTGGCGCGGGTCTCCGGCGTAGGTATCGGCCCGGACAACAAGATTTACTGCGCGGGCAACGGTGAAGATGTCGCCGATCCGAACCCCAGGTATTTCCTTGGTCGGTTCAACAATGACGGCAGTGTCGATCGCAGTTTTGCAACCTCCGGTTTTGCCCAGGACATTTATCCTGACTGCATCCTGTCGCAAATCAAATCCTTCACGTTTCAACCCGATGGAAACATCGTCATCTTCAGTGAAGTCTACGCTGGAGGCCAGTTGGTGCCCGCCTTCTCCCGCTACGACGCTCACGGGCAACTGGATCCCTCGTTTGGTACCAACGGACACACCGTACTGGATATCAAGCTGTCGCCACCCGGCAGATCGGCATCCAGCGACAGATCTCGAAAAATAGACGCCAGCGCCACCCATCCGCACGGCGTCGAAATCCTGCCGGACGGCAAAATCCTCGCATCCCATGACTATTTTTTCGATTTACAGCAGTCCCATGGCCTGATTATCCGCCTGGAAAAAAATGGCGCACTGGATCTGGGCTTCAACCAGATCGGTTATATCCCGGTGATTCATCCCGATTACCCCCTCAATGCCACGGTGTTGAGGAATGTGACCGTGCAACCGGATGGCAAGTACCTGGGTTGCGGCAATGTGTACGATGACTCCGGCAACCCCAGCCCGGCCATGTTCGTACGCTACAACGCCTGCGGTGAGCTGGACGAGCAGTTTGGCGACAATGGATTTGTCACTGTTGCCAGCCCACTGCACGCGCATCTGATCCAGGCTACTGTGCTGCAACCCAATCAACGCATCCTTGGGTTCGGCGATAGCCTTGGCAACGAAGGCGTGATGATCAGCCTTGAACCTGACGGCAGTCCCAACATTCAGTTCAACCGGGGTCAACCTCTCTATACGGAGCTGGAATCCGGTTCGATTACGTCATGGACAGGCGCAGCCATTCAGAAAAACGGCAGGATTGTGGTGGCCGGGGCGATCGGAGTACGGGGACAGGCTGACATTGTCATCGCACGGTTCATCGACGCAGGCTTCGATCCGGAGTTCAACGATGGCCAAGGTTGGTTACGCACACGCCTGGAGGACGGCGTGCAACTGGCTACCGGTTTGACACTGCAGGAGGATGGCCGGATTTTGATCTGCGCCACCCTGCCCGGCAGAAAAATCGCGTTGCTGCGCTACCACGGCTGAGTTTCGCCCACCGCCTCAAGTGCAACGCCCTGCCAGGTAAATGGCAGGGCGTTCCATATTGGACCTGACAAATGTGCTGGCTGACCTGGCCCCTTCGCTCACAAGGCCAGTGCAGTCGCCGCCATTTCAGTGCCGTTTGATAAATCCGTTCAACGCCGCCAACGCTTGCGGGGAACGCAGCCGCTGGGTGAACAACGCGCCCTCCTCCTCGATCACTTTGCGCAGCAACTCGCGATCCGGCGCTCGCATCAATTGCTTGCTGATGCGTACCGCTTCGGCCGGCAGTTCATCAAACCGCAGCGCCATCTCCCGGGCCTTGCTCAGCACCGCATCACCGCTGTCCAGCGCTTGGGTGGCGATCCCCCACTGCGCAGCCTGCTCGCCGCTGAAGCTTTCGCCGAGCAACAACAATTCTGCCGCTCTGGCCTGCCCAAGCAGACGCGGCAGGATCAGGCTGGAACCGAACTCCGGGCACAGACCAAGGTTGACGAATGGCATGCGCAGGCGTGCATCGCGGCTGACGTAAACCAGATCGCAATGCAGCAACAGGGTTGTGCCGATGCCGACCGCCGCGCCGGCCACAGCGGCAATCACCGGTTTGCGGCACTCAAGCAAATTGAGCATGAAATGAAACACCGGGCTGTCGAGGTCGCTCGGCGGTTGCTGGATGAAGTCGGCGATGTCGTTGCCGGCGGTGAAACACTCGGCGCTGCCGGTGATCAGCACGGCGTTGATCTGCGGGTCGCCATCGGCCTGCTTCAATGCGTCGGCGAGGCGGCCGTACATGGCACGGGTCAGGGCGTTTTTCTTGTCCGGGCGATTGAGGCGCAGGGTCAACAGACCGCGCTCGCGTTCCAGCAGAATGGCTTCGGTCATGGCGTGTCTCGCGTCTGGAAATCAGCGCTCAACCACGGGACAGAAACACATCGGCCAGCAGTTGATTGCGCGGCAATCCGGCCAGATACAAGCGCCTGGCGAAGGCGTCGACACTGGCCGTCGAGCCGCAGACTAAGGCCAGGGTCTGTCGGGAAACAAGGCGCAGTTGCGCCAAAGCGGCGGCCGACTCGGCCGCCGTCCACAGCTCGACGCTGAGGTTTTCCCGCTGCGCGGCCAGTGCCGCAAGGGGTTTGGCCAGATAGTGCTCGCGTGCGTCATGGGCCAGGTGAATGACACGCATGGCGCCTTGGTGATCCTGACGCAGTGCTTCGCGCAGGACACCGAACAACGGGCCTAGACCGGTGCCGGCGGCGAGCAGCCACAGCGGCCGGGCGTGCCAGTCCGGGTCGTAGTGCAAAGCGCCGCCGCGCAGTTCACCGAGGCGGATCGAGTCGCCGATCTGCAGGTGACGTGCGGCATCGATGAATTCGCCGGGCTGGCGGCAATCGAGGTGAAACTCGAGAAAGCGGTCTTCTTGCGGCAGGCTCGCCAGCGAGTAAGGCCGAGCGATGTGGTCAATCCACAACACCAGATGCTGGCCGGCGCTGTAGCGCAGCGGCCGCTGCGGGGCCAGGCGCAGGCGCAGAACGCTGTCGCTGAGCCAGTCCAGCGCCTCGACCAAGGCCGGGCGACCGTCGGCGAGCGGATCGAAGGTGTGCACCTGCAGATCTTCGGTCACCTGGCATTGGCAGGCCAGGCGCCAACCGTCCTGACGTTGCTCGGCACTCAAGGCGTCCGGACGGTTGTCGGCAGGCAGGCCTTGGGTGCATTGCACCAGACAGGCATGGCAACTGCCGGCGCGACAGCTGTAGGGCACGACGACGCCGTTCTGGTTGAGGACGTCGAGCAGATTGCTGCCCGCCTCAACCGTCCATTGCCGATCACCGACGCGCAGTTCAGGCATCGACGTTTTCCCATGCCGCGGCACAACGATTGCGCCCGTCACGCTTGGCCCGATACAGCGCCTGATCGGCGCGCTGCAACGCCTCATCCAGATCATCGCCAACGCACAGCAGGGTCATGCCCGCCGACAGGCTCAGGTTGCGCACTTGCAGGCCCATCAATTCCACCTCACTGAAGGCGATGCGCAAACGCTCGCAACACGCGGTCAGGCGTTCGGCATCGCAGTCGGGCAACAGCACCACGAATTCCTCGCCACCATAGCGCGCCAGCACGTCGCCGTCGCGCAGGCACGCTTGCGCGACACCGGCAAACGCCTGCAGCACCTGATCGCCGGCGGCGTGGCCGTGCAGATCGTTGATGCGTTTGAAGTGATCCAGATCGATCAGCGCCAGCCCGTGCATCACGTCGCTGTCCAGCGCGTTGAGCTCGCGCGAGGCGATGCGCAGGAAGTGACGGCGATTGAACAGGCCGGTCAGTTCATCGGTGGCGACCAGGTCTTCGAGCTGGCGCATCATTCCGCGCAAGGTGTCCTGATGCGCCTGCAAGGCAAACCGGCGCTGGCGCTGGCGTTGTCGGGAAACCTGGACAAAACGTGCGTAAAGCACCAGCCACGCCAAGACCATCGCCAGAATGCACACCTGCAATGCCGCGAGCGCGGGCTCGGCGAGGCGGAAGTGGTAGGCGTCCCACAGGGTAATCGCGGAGAAACTGAAAAACACCAGCAGCGCGCAGCGGATAAACACCCGGCGGGTGAGATGGAACAGGCCGAACAGCAGAATCAGCACGTAAAACACCAGAAACGCCCCGCGCGCCTCGTCGACATGGGCGATCAGCCAGGTCTGCCAGCCCAGGCCCATCAACACTTGCGCTTCGGTCAGGCTGGGGTCGGCGAAGCGCTGGTTGCGACCGCTCCAGAACAGCCCGAACAGGGTCGCCTGACTGATGACTACCAGAGCGCTGCCGATCGCCACGCCACTGAGCGATTGCTGGTAATGCCCGGTAAAAAACGCCAGCCACAGCAGCAGCAAAGCCAATCCGTAGGTGGCCGCAGCGAGGGCGAAGCGTTTGAGCAACAGGCGTTGAATGGCGTTATGGGTCAATCGTTGACTCACCGTGCGATAGGAGGCTGACCGAGTGTCCTACTCTACAGACCGGATGCCACTTTAGAGGCCCGGTCGCTAAATGACCACCGATTTTCGGGCCGGGAAAATGGCGTCAAAAGTGTGGCCCGCCCGGCCCGGAAGGGCAGCTACAAGCCGCAAGCTTCAAGCGGCAAGCTCAAGCTGTCCGCGTACTGCTTTGACTCGCCGCTCGAAGCTTGCAGCTTGCAGCTGCTGCAATGAATGACTACTGGCGCGTGTATGCCCAACAGAGCCGCGGTATACTGCCGCGCCTTTTTAGCGTCGCGCCACAAAGGGACAGCCGCAAGCCTCAAGCGGCAAGCTCAAGCTGTCCGCGTAATGCTTTAACTTGCCGCTTGAAGCTAGAAGCTTGTAGCTGCCCCACCGTGTTTTTCGAGGAGCGCGACTCATGACCGTGATCAAGCAAGATGACCTGATTCAGAGCGTTGCCGACGCTTTGCAGTTCATTTCCTATTACCACCCCGTGGATTTCATCCAGGCGATGCACGAGGCCTACCTGCGCGAAGAATCGCCGGCGGCCCGTGATTCGATGGCGCAGATCCTGATCAACTCGCGCATGTGCGCCACCGGCCATCGGCCGATTTGCCAGGACACCGGTATCGTCACCGTGTTCGTCCGTGTCGGCATGGACGTGCGTTGGGATGGCGCCACCATGGGCCTGGACGACATGATCAACGAAGGCGTGCGTCGCGCCTACAACCTGCCGGAAAACGTCCTGCGTGCCTCGATCCTCGCCGACCCGGCAGGCGCTCGCAAGAACACCAAGGACAACACCCCGGCCGTGATCCACTACTCCATCGTCCCGGGCAATACCGTGGAAGTGGACGTGGCGGCCAAGGGCGGCGGTTCCGAGAACAAGTCGAAAATGGCCATGCTCAACCCGTCCGATTCGATCGTTGACTGGGTGCTCAAGACTGTTCCGACCATGGGCGCTGGCTGGTGCCCGCCAGGCATGCTCGGTATCGGCATCGGCGGCACCGCGGAGAAAGCCGCGGTGATGGCCAAGGAAGTGTTGATGGAATCCATCGACATTCACGAACTCAAGGCCCGTGGCCCGCAGAACCGCATCGAAGAAATGCGTCTGGAGCTGTTCGAGAAGGTCAACCAGTTGGGCATCGGCGCCCAGGGCCTCGGTGGCCTGACCACCGTGCTCGACGTGAAGATCATGGACTACCCGACCCACGCCGCCTCGCTGCCGGTGTGCATGATCCCCAACTGCGCAGCCACCCGTCACGCGCACTTTGTGCTCGACGGTTCCGGCCCGGCCTCGCTGGAAGCGCCACCGCTGGACGCTTACCCGGAAATCGTCTGGGAAGCCGGCCCGTCGGCCCGCCGCGTCAACCTCGACACTTTGACGCCGGAAGACGTGCAGAGCTGGAAGCCGGGCGAAACCGTGCTGCTCAACGGCAAGATGCTCACCGGCCGCGACGCCGCGCACAAGCGCATGGTCGAGATGCTCAACAAGGGTGAAACCCTGCCGGTGGACCTCAAGGGTCGCTTCATCTACTACGTCGGCCCGGTTGACCCGGTGGGTGACGAAGTGGTTGGCCCGGCCGGCCCGACCACCGCGACGCGGATGGACAAGTTCACCCGGCAGATCCTCGAGCAGACCGGTTTGTTGGGCATGATCGGCAAATCCGAGCGCGGCCCGACTGCGATCGACGCGATCAAGGACAACAAGGCTGTGTACCTGATGGCCGTCGGCGGCGCGGCTTACCTGGTTGCGCAAGCGATCAAGAAGTCCAAAGTGCTGGCGTTTGCCGAACTGGGCATGGAAGCGATCTACGAGTTCGAGGTCAAGGACATGCCGGTCACCGTGGCGGTGGACAGCAAAGGTGAGTCCGTACACATCACTGGCCCGGCGATCTGGCAGCAGAAGATCAGCGAAAGCCTGGCGGTAGAAGTGCAGTAAGCCCTTCGCTTCCATGAAACGGCCGACTCATCCGCAGGGATGAATCGGCCGTTTTCATATGTGCAAACCGATCGCGATAAAAAAGCTGCCGGAGCATACAAAATGATCTTGCGCACCTGTCAGATCTGACAGGTTCATTTATCCGCCGTTCTTGTTAGCGTCAGTCCAGTCACGCCCACCCCGCGCGCAATGGATTCGACCATGCCTGAACAACAAGAGCTGAGCATCACCACCCCCTCCATCGCCAAAAGCGCATCGATCGCCACCATTGGCAAAAGCTGGGGCGCGGTGGGGCCGACCGGAGCGGCTTCGTTCGAACTGCCGATTCCGACGACGGCCGGGCGCGGTTGGGATGCGCAGTTCTCGTTGAACTACAGCAGCCAAAGCGGCAACGGTCCGTTCGGGCTTTCCTGGCACTTGGCCGGCGCAGGTCAGATCAGCCGTAGAATCAACAAAGGCGTGCCGCGCTACACCGATCACGACGAGATCATCGGTGTCGACGGCGAAGTATGGATGCCGGAGCTGGATGTAAACGGTGAGATCAAATTCCGGGAAGAACACACCTATAACGATGTCGACATCGGCCCGCACAGGGTCGTGCGCTACTGGCCGCAAGTGGAAAGTGATTTCGCCCTGCGTGAGCGCTGGCAAGCGCAAACCCGAGAGGCCGATCCACCGTCATTCTGGCTGATACACGGCGCCGACGGTTCGCTGCACCTGTACGGCAAGACCGAAGCCAGCCGAATTGCCGACCCCGACGCGCCTGGACATATCGCTGCCTGGTTAATAGGCGAAAGCATGAACGCGCGCGGCGAACATATCTGTTTCGACTACAAGGCCGACGATCAGGATCCCGACCCGCTGCATGAATACGGCGCCCAGCGGTATCTGGCCCGCGTGTGCTACGGCAATTTCACCGCCAGCAACAATCTGTACAGCTGGACCACAGAACACCCCGCCGAACTGGACTGGCATTTTCATCTGCTGTTCGATTACGGCGAACGCAGCACGTCACTGAGCTATATCCCAGCGTACGACGGTGACACCCTGAAACCCTGGACGCTGCGAGCGGACAGCTTTTTGACCCATGGTCAGGGGTTTGAGCTGGGCACGCGCAGACTCTGTCAGCAAGCGTTGCTGTTCCATCACTTCCCCGCACAGTCGACTGACCAACCGAAACTGGCGAGCCGCCTGCTACTGGAATACCGGCAACCGCAGGACGGCGCAAAGTGGACCTATAGCCAGATCAGCGCGGCGCACTATCAGGCATTCGATGCCACAGGCTTCGTCGAAAATACACCACCGGTCGAGTTCGACTACGCCCCTTTTGACCTCAATAAAACCCCGCTTCGCTTTCTTGAGTTCGATACGCAGCCGGGTATCGAGGACGGCGGTTTTTATCAGTGCGTCGATCTTTTTGGCGAAGGTGTGCCGGGTTTTCTCTGCCGCCATGACCAGAGCTGGTACTACCGCGAACCGCGGCGCGCGACCCAAGGCACTGATGCAATCGACTATGGGCCCTGGGTCGCGCTGGACAGGATTCCGGTGGCTGATCGCAACCGGCCGGTCCAGCAACTGTTGACCGACCTGACGGGTGACGGTCGGCTCGACTGGGTTACTGCCCGACCGGGCATCAGTGGGTTTCGCACCCTGACAGAGCAACGCACGTTTGCCGACTTCATTCCGTTCGGCAAATTCCCACCGGAATTTTTCAACACGCTCTCGACACTCGGCGATTTGACTGGAGATGGTTTGAGCAGCCTGGCATTGATCGGGCCGAACTCGGTGCGGCTGTATGCCAACGAACGTGAACAGGGCTTTGCTGCTCCCGAGGAGGTCGCTCACAAACCCGACGACGACCGCTTGCCGTTGTTCAGCAACTCCCGCACAGAACTGGTGGCGCTGAGCAGTTTTCTGGGCAGCGATATGCCTGAGCTGTGCCGGATTCGCCACGATGAACTCCGTTGCTGGCCGAACCTGGGCCATGGTCGGTTTGGCCGTGGTCGCAAGATCAGCGCATTGCCCTTCAGCTATGAGCAATTCGATTCGTCCCGGGTACGCCTTGCCGACCTCGACGGCTCCGGTGCCCCGTCGCTGATTTATCTGAACTCCGACGCCTTCGATATCTACTTGAATCGCGGCGGCAATGGCCTGGAGCAAACACCGATCAGCGTGCCGTGGCCCGACGGCGTGCGCTACGACCGGTTCTGTCAGGTGAGTTTCGCCGACCTGCAAGGCCTGGGCTGCGCCAGCCTGATCCTGACGGTAACGCACATGCAGCCGCAGCATTGGCGTTACGACTTCGTTTCGGCCAAGCCGTATCTGCTGACCAGCAGTAACAACAACATGGGCTGCAGCGCCAGCGTGGTCTACCGCAGCTCGGCGCAGGAATGGCTGGATGAGAAACGCCATTTGCCCACCCTCAGACGTTTTCCGGCGTGCCACCTGCCATTCCCGGTGACGGTGGTCAAAAAACAGCAGCAACTGGATGAAATCACCGGCAACTGTCTGACGCAGGTTTTCACCTGGCGGGAAGGTTTCTACGACAGCCGCGAGCGCGAGTTCCGCGGTTTCGGCCTGTTGCAGCAAACCGACAGCGAGAGCGCCGGCGACGATCAGGGCGACGGCTTCAGCGAGCCGATGCGGGTCTTCACCTGGTTTCATACCGGGCAATCGATGAACCGCTCGCGTGACGACTATTTCACTCACGACGCACATGCAGTGCCACTGGGCGATACGCTGTTCAGCCGCTACCACGAGGCGGACGATTGCGAGGAACAGCTGGATGCTCCTGACGCAGACACTTGCTACCAGATTTCCCGGGCACTGGTTGGCGCGGTCACGCGCATCGAGACCTATGCCGATACAGGCGAGGATGTTCCGCGGGTCACCACGCCTTTTACCGTCGAAGAAACCCGTTATCGGGTGCGCGAGGTGCATAAACAAGGCGCGACCGCCGCCGCCGTCCTGCTGCCGCTGGTGGTGGAAAAAATCAACTACCAGTACGACGGCTTCGTCGACGATCCCATGTGCCGCATGGATCTGGTCCTGCGCTACAACGCTTACGGCCAGGCGACGCACTCAATCACCGTGAGCTACGCCCGGCGGCTCACCGACAACGATACGCCGCCGTTCGACGATCCTGATGAACGGCAGTGGTGGTCAGACGCCCATGACCCGGCGCAACAATCGTTCTACCTGAATGAAAGCCGCTCTGCGTTCATCGATCTGGACAAGGATCCGCAGCATTGGCGGCTCGGTTTGCCCTATCAGCAGCGCGGCAATGCGCTGGTCTTGCCCAAAGGCACACTGCCCACCGGGCTTATGCCTGGGCAGGTCTCTTATGACTGCCTGATGGAACATGAGGATTCGCCGCAATGGAACGCCCAGCGAGTGCTGACCACGCAGTCCGTGCAACGTTACGTGAGTACCGACGGCAAACTGCTGGACGACGGCACTGCCAGCTTCGAAGCCTTGTTCGGCCCGTTGGAAGTGGCACAACTGGACAAGACGGCGCTGGACGCTTACAGCGTTCTATCGAATTTCGACGTGCGGACCGAATTGGCAAGAATCGGTTACACACCGATGCCGTTCCTGTTCTGGGTCCACCCCATGGGCAGCACGGAGCAGGACCTCTGGTCGGCGAATTTCGGCTACGCCGAATATGCCGGCCCCGAGCGTTTCTACAAGGTACGGCGTTACCGTGAAACGCTCAGCCATGGCTATACCAGTGCCGAATACGACCCTTACTCGCTGGCCATCATCTGCGTGGAGTTACCGGACGGCTGTCTGACGCGTATCGAGTACGACTATCACGCGCTGCAACCGCTGCAAATCATCGATGCCAACCTGAACATTCATCAGGGTTTTTATGACCCCGCCAGGCAGCCTCTGGCCACCAGTTTCCATGGCACCGAGAACAACAGGGAGGCGGGGTTCAAGCCACTGAGCGAATACAGAATTCCGGATGACCGCAGCCCCGCCGCCGCCATTGCCCACCCATCCGATGCCGTACAAAAAGCCGCGAGTACCCTGCGCAAGGACCTGTTCAGCTGGATGGGTCGGATCGCCAGTGATACCCGCGCCGCCTTGGCCTGGATCGCCCAGGGTTATCTGCTGCCCAGCGGCCACATCAGGGCCAGCGCGCGCCGCCGACTTGCCCGGCCTGGTAACGTCCTGACGCCCGATGAGCGAGCCCTGCAAGATGCCATCGCCGCCGTGCATCGCGAACCGGTCCACAGCGTGATCCTCAGTGCCGACCGCTACCCGGACGATCCGCTGGCGCAGATCCAGATCATCAAAGCCTGTGTCGACGGCTTTGGCCGCGCTCTGCAAACCCAGCAGCTGGTCGATCCGGGCGAGGCGTATGCCGTGGACGCTGACGGTTCACTGATCATCGAAAATGGTCAGATCAAAGTGGTCGATGCCAATCCGCGCTGGCGCATCAGCGAGCGTGTCGAATTCAACAACAAGGGTTTGCCGGTTCGTCAGTACCGCGCGTTTTTCGCCGATACCTATACCTACGTCAACGATCAGTCCCTGCGCACCCTCGGCCATCACGACAAGGTTTTCTATGACGTCATGAGCCGGCAGGTGCGATTGATCAATGCCAAGGGGCACCTGTCCCGAGTGGCCTACCATCCCTGGTTTCAAACCAGCGAAGATTTCAACGACACTGCCGAGGCATCATCTCCAACCCAGGCGCCAGGGTCGTGACCGCCAACGTGCATCGCCGCACACCCGCGCTGGCCGTGAGCGATGCGCGCGGCTTGCCAGTGCGGCAGGTGGGGTACTTGCGCAGTGTGACGGCCGACACTCCCAAAGCCCTGGTAACCCGGCAGCAGCACGACTGCGTCGGGCGTCTGGTCGAACAATGGGATCCGCGCCTGTCGGCACCGTGCCTGACCACGGTTTACCGCCTGGACGGATCGGCCTTGAAAACCGACAGCGTCGACGCCGGCTGGCGCCTGACCCTGCCCGGGCTGGCCGGTGAGCCTTTGCGCCGCTGGGACCAGCGCGGCAGCCATTGGCAGACGCTCTTCGATGCGCAACTGCGGGTGGTCGCCGTCGGGGAAAATGGCCGGCCCAACGTGGATGTTTTCATCTACGCCGACGCCTCGGCCGAGGCGGGGCTCAATCAGCGCGGCCAGTTGCTGGAACAAAAGGATCGTGCCGGCTCACTGCTTACCGACAGTTTTTCCCTGACCGGCCCGTCTCTGAGGGAAACCCGCACGTTCCACGACGGTGAGCCATTTACCAGCCACCAAGTGTTCAGCCCCCTCGGCGCACTGCTGGAGCAGACCGACGCCGGCGGCCACCGGCGACGCTTATGTTACGGCCTGGCCGGGCAACTCAAGGACGCGCAACTGCTGATCAGCGGCACGTCTGACTGGCAACCGGTGTTGATCGACGCGCAGTACAACGCCAACGACCAGATCATCGAACAACTGGCCGGGAATCGGGTGCACAGCACGTGGACGTATGACCCGGCGGATAATCGTTTGCACACCCAGTCCAGCCACCACGAAGAGCGTGGGGTCCTGCAAAACCTCGAGTACTTCTACGACCGCGTCGGCAACATCACCCGCATCGAAGACCACGCTTTTGCGCCGCGATATTTCGCCAACCAACGGATCGACGGCCACCGTGATTTCATCTATGACTCGCTTTATCGGCTGATCAGCGCCACCGGCCACGATGCGGGCCCGCCGCCGGACATCCCCGGTCTGCCGCAACCGGGTGACCCTAACAATCGGCTCAACTACACCCAAACCTATCAGTACGATCACGGTGGCAACCTGATCGAGCTGTGCCATGTACGGGCGGGCAACCATTACACCTGGCAAATGCGCATCGATCCGAACAGTAATCGCGGCGTACGCTGGAAAACAGACGATCCGGAACCGGAGTTCGACGTTCTGTTCGATCGCCACGGCAACCTGAACGCGATGCACCCCTGCAAACCGCTGACCTGGAATGCCCGCGACGAGCTGCAAAGCGTGACCCTGATCCAGCGCCCGGACGGCCCCGATGATGCCGAACATTACCGCTACAGCCAGGGCATGCGCGTGTTCAAGCGCCACGAAACCTTGGCGGCCAACACCGCACACTTTCATCAGGTGCGCTACTTGCCGGGGCTGGAAATCCGCACCCGCGACAACGGCGAAGAACTGCACGTCATCACCCTCGGCAACGCCCGTTGCCTGCATTGGGCAGCGAAACAACCCGAGGGCATCGCCACCGATCAACTGCGCTACAGCCTGGAAGATCACCTTGGCTCCTGCGTCATGGAACTCGGTCAGCAGGCGCAACTGATCAGCGCCGAAGGTTACTACCCGTTCGGCGCCACGGCGTGGATGACCGCGCCCTCAGAGATCGAGGCCCCCTACAAGTTCATCCGCTATTCGGGCAAGGAGATGGACGCGAGCGGTTTGTATTACTACGGCGCCCGTTATTACGCGCCATGGTTGCAGCGCTGGGTCAGCGCCGACCCGGCGGGGGATGTGGATGGCCTGAACCTGTATGGATTCGTTGGCAATAATCCGCTGCGGTACTTCGATGCTCAGGGGCAACAGCGAACACCTTCTGAATTACTGACCGTGGCGACAGACTACGAAAACCTGCTTGCTGTTGTTACAGGCAAACTGGACAAATCGATCTATCAACTCAGCCATTTGAACTCCACCAGGGATATCTACCGTTCCAGCGGGAAGCGTGCAGCCTTGACCCTGCTCAACGTTCTGGCCTCTGCCCTCACTGCGGGTACGGCGCTTACTGCAGGGACATTCGTCGGAACATTTGCCACGTTCAACCCGATCACCGGGTTGGGTATCGGCATAGCCACAGCAGCCATCGCCGCAGACGTGACAGGTGCAGGGATAGACAAGCTAGGCGCAGACAATCCTTACGGCTACAAACTGTTGCCCGACAGCGCAGATTACGATGTCGGTCGTCTGGCTGAAGAAGCCAAACCCACGGACGGGAAAAATAAAATCAAATCCTTTCTCTCAAAATATGACCCCCGCACCACCGACGGTAACAAGGAAAGTCTGATAGCAGGAACCATTGGAGTCGCTGATGACATCACAGGAGGCACTCATCTGGAAAAATGGCTGGCCTTTTTCCGTCTCAGTGTCGAAGTGACGGAGGCACTCAATAATTCGCTCGGGCAGCGCGATCTGGACCTGGTAGGACAAAGTATCGAATTGACCGCCGATTACCTCGCTGCCCGGAAGGAGCTGTATGACCAGGCATTGGCAGAGCTTGAAGGTCTCGGTCGAGAGCACATTGCAACGGCCCAAGGCACCCGCTATCGCCTGGGACAGGTCGAGACCGCTGTGCTGGGCAAGTTGAACCGTGTCACCGAGTTGCTGCCGAGAGTGTCGGCACACCAGCAGAAAAAAAGTGCAGCGAATCACTTATGAACGCTCGCGCTTTGACTCGCACACCAGACATAGTCGCTTGGGATGGCAGAGGCCTGGCTGTCAGACAGATTGCCTGTTTGCGCAAACCCGGTGACCCTGCTGTGCAAATGCTTGTCGCTCGCCAGTATTACAACGCGACAGGCGCGGTGGTTGAAAAATGGGATGCGCGTCTTTTTGGCTCAAGCCCCCGTCCCAACCTTGCCCTCGTCTATTCACTGAACGGCGCGCCCTTGAAAACCGACAGCGTCGACGCCGGCTGGCGCCTGACCCTGCCCGGACTGGCCGGTGAGCCTTTGCGCCGCTGGGATCAGCGCGGCAGCCATTGGCAGACGCTCTTCGATGAGCAACTGCGGGTGGTCGCCGTCGGGGAAAATGGCCGGCCCAACGTGGATGTTTTCATCTACGCCGACGCCTCGGCCGAGGCGGGGCTCAATCAGCGCGGCCAGTTGCTGGAACAAAAGGATCGTGCCGGCTCACTGCTTACCGACAGTTTTTCCCTGACCGGCCCGTCTCTGAGGGAAACCCGCACGTTCCACGACGGTGAGCCATTTACCAGCCACCAAGTGTTCAGCCCCCTCGGCGCACTGCTGGAGCAGACCGACGCCGGCGGCCACCGGCGACGCTTATGTTACGGCCTGGCCGGGCAACTCAAGGACGCGCAACTGCTGATCAGCGGCACGTCTGACTGGCAACCGGTGTTGATCGACGCGCAGTACAACGCCAACGACCAGATCATCGAACAACTGGCCGGGAATCGGGTGCACAGCACGTGGACGTATGACCCGGCGGATAATCGTTTGCACACCCAGTCCAGCCACCACGAAGAGCGTGGGGTCCTGCAAAACCTCGAGTACTTCTACGACCGCGTCGGCAACATCACCCGCATCGAAGACCACGCTTTTGCGCCGCGATATTTCGCCAACCAACGGATCGACGGCCACCGTGATTTCATCTATGACTCGCTTTATCGGCTGATCAGCGCCACCGGCCACGATGCGGGCCCGCCGCCGGACATCCCCGGTCTGCCGCAACCGGGTGACCCTAACAATCGGCTCAACTACACCCAAACCTATCAGTACGATCACGGTGGCAACCTGATCGAGCTGTGCCATGTACGGGCGGGCAACCATTACACCTGGCAAATGCGCATCGATCCGAACAGTAATCGCGGCGTACGCTGGAAAACAGACGATCCGGAACCGGAGTTCGACGTTCTGTTCGATCGCCACGGCAACCTGAACGCGATGCACCCCTGCAAACCGCTGACCTGGAATGCCCGCGACGAGCTGCAAAGCGTGACCCTGATCCAGCGCCCGGACGGCCCCGATGATGCCGAACATTACCGCTACAGCCAGGGCATGCGCGTGTTCAAGCGCCACGAAACCTTGGCGGCCAACACCGCACACTTTCATCAGGTGCGCTACTTGCCGGGGCTGGAAATCCGCACCCGCGACAACGGCGAAGAACTGCACGTCATCACCCTCGGCAACGCGCGTTGCCTGCATTGGGTAGCGAAAAAACCCGAAGGCATCGCCACCGATCAACTGCGCTACAGCCTGGAAGATCACCTCGGCTCCTGCATCATGGAACTCGGTCAGCAGGCGCAACTGATCAGCGCCGAAGGTTACTACCCGTTCGGCGCCACGGCATGGATGACCGCGCCTTCAGAGATCGAGGCCCCCTACAAGTTCATCCGCTATTCGGGCAAGGAGATGGATGTCAGCGGTTTGTATTACTACGGCGCCCGTTATTACGCGCCATGGTTGCAGCGTTGGCTCAGTGCGGATCCGGCGGGGGGTGTGGATGGCCTGAACCTGTATGGGTTCGTGCGCAACAATCCGATGACTTACTTCGACACGACAGGCAACAAAACAGAAGAAGCCCAGCCGTCAAGCACAGGCGCTCTGGCATTTATTACCGGAAACACTCCCACAGAGCGTATGCAGAAGAAACTGGCCTTCCATAACGAGCTGCTTTCAGCCATCGATCTGGCTGTCAGGGATGTCACCACACAAATACTCAATCACCGTTCCGAGACCAACAGCAGGGTATCAACCGCGAAACGAACAGGTTTTTTCCTTGCGGAAAAGGGCGCGTCCAACGCGGTTGGCATAGGCATGAGCGCAGCCGGGGTAGCACTGGGAATCCCTGGCGGCCCTCTGGGAATGCTGATTGGCGGAGCTCTTGGTTTCGTCGTCGGAAAAACCGTGAGTAGAACGACGAAAGCGATCGGCAAAAAAACCGGTTTGAACACCTCCATCAGCTTGCAAACGGATCGATTGAAAGGACCCAGGCTGTTAAAGCAAACACAAGGCGAACAAGGGCCCGTGATCAACTTTAAAGCTATCGCGGGTTACAACCCGCTCACACCCGAAGGACGGCAAGAGATCCAACAAGGCGGCATCGCGGCTGGCAAGGAACTGGCCCTGGCAGCCGCTGGCAAGATCCCCTACGTCGGGCCGGCCATCAAGGTGATTCCGGACACCCTCGATCTCTTGAATGAAATAGTAACCAGCGCAAATGATCTTACCGAGGATGAGGTGACTGCACTGGATGCCGACATTACCGACACGATCAATATGCTGCAGTATCGCTCGAAACATTTAATCGAAACGGTCAAGACCCTAAGTCGTACGGACCCCTCCAAGCGCATTGAACGCATTGAACGCGACACAGGACAGCGAATAAGAAGGCTTCGAAACCTGAGGACCGTGCTTCATTCCAATTCGTCGACTTTTACTGCCGTATGAAAAGGTGACGACGCCGCTCCTGGCCTGAACAGTGCTCATGGTAAGGTGCCTGCCCGTCCTTATTCCTGCGCCCAGCATGCTGCCGACTTCCCGTACCCTGCGTCTGTCGTTGTATTCCCTGCTGATCATCGCCGGCACTGTCGTGGCCGCGACCCTCGCCATGCGCCACGCCGAGCGTCAGGCACAGGAAGAAGACGCCACCCGCGCCAACCAGCAACTGGGGCTCTACGCCAACTCATTGCACACCCTGATCGACCGCTACCGCGCGCTGCCCGCCGTGCTGGCGCTGGATCCGCAATTGCGTTCGGCACTGGCCGGCCCTGTCGATGCGGCGCAGCAGACCGCACTGAATCTGAAGCTGGAAAAGATCAACGGCGCGGCGCAGTCCTCGACCCTTGAACTGCTCGACCGCACCGGCCTGGCCGTGGCCGCCAGTAACTGGCGCTTGCCGAGCAGTTACGTCGGTCACAATTACGGCTTCCGCCCCTACTTCAGCCAGACCCGCACCCAAGGCACCGGGCGTTTCTATGCGGTGGGTGTGACCAGCGGCATTCCCGGTTATTTCCTCTCCAGCGCAGTGCTCGGGGACAACGGCGAGTTCCTTGGCGCGATGGTGGTCAAGCTGGAATTTCCCGAGCTGGAGCGCGAATGGAGCCAGGGCAGCGACACGCTGCTGGTCAGTGATGCGCGCGGGATCATCTTCATCGCCAACCAGCCGGGCTGGCGTTATCGCGCCTTGCGGCCGTTGAGCGCCAGCGATCTGGCCGAGATCAAAACCACCCGCCAGTACGACAAGCAATCGCTGGTCCCTTTGACCCATTTGCCGCTACGGCGCTTCGATGACAACAGCGATCTGCGCCGGGTCGAAGGCCCGCAGGGCACGGCGGATTATCTGTGGGAATCGCTGCCGCTGACGACCGAAGGCTGGACCCTGCACCTGCTGCGCCGCCCGCAAGTGGCCTTCGAGGATTTGCGCAACGCCGCGCTGGCCGCCGCCGGGGTGTGGCTGGCGCTGGTGTTTCTGTTGCTGTTTCTCAACCAGCGCTGGCGGCTGGCCAAGGTTCGCCAGCGCAATCGCGAAGAACTCGAGCGTCTGGTCGAGGAGCGCACCCGCGACCTGCGCACTGCTCAGGAAGGTCTGGTGCAGTCGGCCAAGCTTGCCGCGCTGGGGCAGATGTCCGCCGCGCTGGCCCATGAAATCAATCAACCGCTGACCGCTCAGCGCATGCAACTGGCGACCCTGCGCCTGCTGCTCGAACATGGTCGCGTGGATGACGCGTACAAGGCGCTGAAACCGGTGGATGACATGCTTACGCGCATGGCCGCCCTCACCGGCCACCTCAAGACTTTCGCCCGCAAAAGTCCGAGCGGTTTGCGTGAACGTCTGGATCTGGCGACCGTGGTCGATCAATCGCTGCAATTGCTCGATGCGCGGCTGCGCGACGAGCAGGTCAGCCTGGTGCTGCATCTGACACGCCCGGCATGGGTGCGCGGTGATGCGATTCGTCTCGAACAGGTGCTGATCAACCTGTTGCGCAATGCGCTGGACGCTATGCAAGGCAAAGCCTGCAAGCGTTTGCAAATCCGTCTGGAGGCCGACGAGCAATTGTGGCGGCTGAGCGTCAGCGACAATGGTGGCGGGATTGCCGAGGGGCATCTGGGCCAGGTGTTCGATCCGTTCTTCACCACCAAACCGGTGGGTGACGGCCTGGGCCTGGGGCTGGCAGTATCCTTCGCCATCGTGCATGAATCCGGCGGCCGTCTGAGCGCCGAAAATGCCGACAACGGCGCGGTGTTCAGTCTTACCCTGCCAATCGATCTGGAGGCACACATCTGATGCTCAATTCGGTGATGGTGGTCGACGACGAAAGCAGCATTCGCGACGCCGTCGAACAATGGCTGAGCCTGTCGGGCTTCGAAGTGCAGCTGTTCAGCCGCGCCGAAGAATGCCTCGCCGCGCTGCCGGAGCATTTTCCTGGGGTGATCCTCAGCGATGTGCGCATGCCCGGCATGGACGGTTTGCAATTGCTCGCCGAGGTGCAGAAGCGCGACGCGGATCTGCCGGTGATTCTGCTCACCGGCCACGGCGACGTGCCGATGGCGGTTGAAGCCATGCGCGACGGCGCCTACGACTTTCTGGAAAAACCGTTCAGCCCGGAAACCCTGCTCGGCAGTCTGCGCCGGGCGCTGGACAAACGCCGCCTGGTCCTGGAAAACCGCGCCCTGCACGAACTGGCCGACAACCGCGCGAAGCTGGATGCGACGTTGCTGGGCGTGTCCCGGGGTTTGCAGACGTTGCGTCGGCAGGTGCTGGATCTGGCGGCGCTGCCGGTCAACGTGCTGATCCGTGGCGAAACCGGCAGCGGCAAGGAACTGGTCGCGCGCTGCCTGCATGATTTCGGCCCGCGCGCCGACAAACCGTTCGTGGCGCTGAACTGCGCGGCGATCCCGGAACAACTGTTCGAGGCCGAACTGTTCGGCCATGAGAGCGGCGCGTTCACCGGCGCCTCGGGCAAGCGCATCGGCAAACTGGAGTACGCCGATGGCGGCACGCTGTTTCTCGACGAGATCGAAAGCATGCCGCTGGCCCAACAGGTGAAATTGCTGCGGGTGTTGCAGGAGCAAAAGCTTGAACGGCTGGGCTCGAATCAGAGCATTCGCGTCGATTTGCGCATCGTTGCGGCGACCAAACCGGACCTGCTTGATGAGGCCCGCGCCGGACGTTTTCGCGAAGACCTGGCTTATCGCCTGAACGTCGCCGAACTGCGCTTGCCGCCGCTGCGCGATCGCCGCGAAGATATTCCGTTGCTGTTCGAAACATTTGCCCAGAACGCCGCCCAGCGTCTGGGCCGGACCTTCCCACCGTTGACCGGCGCCCAGCTGAGTCACCTGCTCAGCCACGACTGGCCGGGCAACGTCCGCGAACTGGCCAACGTCGCCGAGCGTCAGGTGTTGGGGCTGGATGAACCGGTCGCCGGAATCGATCCGGGGCAATCGCTGGCGGCGCAGCAGGAAGCCTTCGAAGCGCAATGCCTGCGCGCGGCGCTGACCCGGCACAAAGGCGATGTGAAAGCCGTGCTCGAAGAACTGCAACTGCCGCGCCGCACGTTCAATGAAAAGATGCAGCGCCATGGGTTGAGTCGGGAGATGTTTTTGGCCGAGTGATTTTCTGCGTGGCTGAGAACCATCCCCCTCACCCCAGCCCTCTCCCCCAAAGGGGCGAGGGGGAAAGGGAGCCGATCTCGATGCTTTGCAAAACCTGAATTCACCTCGATAACTCAGGTCGATGCACTGCGAACAAACACCTCGGTTGTTCTGGTCAAACGATACTGGACACGGTTATAGGGTTTAGGTCATTTCTCATGCTGCCAAGGCTTCCATTGCTACCGGAGTCCGATATCCGTTGTGACTGTGCAGCCTGATCCGATTGTAATAATG